>JAEIGA010000474.1_pt1 | contig 59065 bp, 85 predicted proteins | sample 9270691 | NCBI WGS metagenome assembly JAEIGA01 (sample SAMN17057246, study PRJNA624740) | gut metagenome | biome: biome; isolation source: fecal sample | host: Bos grunniens | place: China: Xizang | collected 2019 | reverse complement strand
GCCGATGAAGCCCATCGCCCCAGATAATGGGAGAGGTAAAGGGTACGGCGGTTTTTTGTGACGGCATCTATACTCCTGTATGATTAGAGTAGGAGGATTTAATGACAACAAATATCAGTAAAATTAGGGACGGGAAATTAACAGAAGATGAGAAGATGGAGCTCATCGCTGACTACCTAGAAAATGGCGGAGGTGGTGGTGACGAGGGTAATAAAACCGTATTTGTATACTGCACCGAGCAGAACGGTGCTCAATATAAGATCAATACCTTCTCCGACCCTGAGCACACTAAACCGATGACGTCTAAAGAGATGTTCGACGCCTACAAAACTGGCAATCCTTTAGTGTTGGTTCACACTAGCACATACGGAAATGCGACTTATAATGATGTCCTAAAAGTGCACGAAGGCTATTCTTCTGGTGGGGTTCTGAATACACTAAGGTTTTTAATCCTTGGCAAGGAGGTGGATGCCAACTGGGGTTACGACATGGGCTTCTTGACCACTAGTGACCCAAGCACAAACGAGCTGCGTATGACTGCCTATGAGTTGCAACGAAAACTCACTGCTGGGACCGGCATAGATATTTCTGGCACAACTATTTCGGCCACTGGTGGCGGTGGTGCAACGGTATTATATGCTACTGACCTAGCCAATGGCGGCGCATATGATACTCCAGTAGTCATAGAAACAGAGGATCATTCAGCTGTCGATGCTAATGCAATGAGGACTTATCTACAGTCGGGACCAGTGTGGCTCACCGATAGTAGCAATAATGATATCCATGCTATGGTTACTGGCGGCGCAGACTATAATGGCGACGCAAGGTATACGATTGCTCTTATGGGAGTCTTCGATACAGGCGAGGCCGACCTTCGCACTCTAGAGTATTCAGAGTCCGACGGTGGTTGGGTTACGTCGTAATAGTATGCTATAATAAAAGAGCCATAGGTGATGCCCACCCTTACCTGTGGCTTTTTTGATGGTTCAATTACTGTAACGGTATAATAAAACTATGAAGTATAAAGTATCTGATTTCGAGAATCTCTTTCGTACCCACATCGGTGACGGTACGGTAGATATCCCTGATGACTTCGTGATTAATGCGTTGAACTGGTCATTTAACGCATTGCCTCTCGTGCCGAAGCTATCAAAGATATTCTCTCGCCACAAGCAAGTGCAGCTTGATGCAAAAGACCACTATCGATGGAATATCAACGGCGATTTCCGTCGTCTCTTAGATGTCCCCATGATGAACTTCTGGACCTCAACAGGGGGAGACATCTGCAAACTCAAAGTTTGCCACAAAGATGTAGTAGAGTTCTACAATCACAATGGCATCATTAACCTTAAAGAACCAGGTAAACCATGCGAATACACGATTGAACAGGAGGACGACAATATCTGGCTCGTATTCGATCGACCATTAGATGTCCCAGTAATCGTAGACTACATCGCTTACGGTATTCCCAAACCTGTTAAGAGCAAAGATGACGTTATTGAAATCTCTGGCATCGCTGAAAACCTCATTATAGATGTGATGAGGACGGTATACTACCATGAGGCTGATGACTTCGCCTTCGCTGCCGACATCAGCTCTTACTTAGACAACAAGAAGGTGCTCGAGGCTATCCAGCAACTCAACCGTCGCTGGGGGGTTGAAGAGCCTACTATCGTAGGAGAGTTGTAATGGCATGGCGTTGGCAGAACACATCTCATCCACACGGTCGAACGCCTAGCTACTACGCTAACCACAGGCTTTACCCTGGGTCATATGCTCCTAATGAATCTCAGACGCGTACTAGCCGACGTGTCCATGATGGCTTTTCGATTACCCAAAATTATGGCCTCGATACCACCTCTGATGACGTGAACTCCTCTCCACACTCCAGTCCATACTATATTAATGGTCGCTATAATTCCGACAACTTGGTGACTCAGCGGGGTAACTCTGCTTCCGTTCAGGGCACTAAGAGAGTGTTTATCCCTGACGAGCTAAAAGATGTTGATGACATTAATGTCACCGACATGCAGACCACGATTGAGATGTGGCAGGGAAAGCAGATAAAGTTCAAGCTTCCGTATAGTGGTAAGGTAATTGGTAATCAGCTAATCCTCAAGAACACTGGTGGCTGTACTGGCATTCTGTCTATCTACTTTTCCACAGAGCCAGACGGCGAGCCAGTATATGAGACGGCGATTGACCTCTGTAAAATCTCTGAGGATAGGTTCGAGAAGGTTGAGCTTTACTCGATGACGGTCGTGCCACAACAGGCGAACGCTAAGCACGAGCTATTCGTCCGTATGGAGATATGGGATGAGGTCGACCAGAAGCGTTCGGCAAACCCATACAATACTGGGCGCAAGATAGAAATAGCCGCCACCGGCTTAAGTAATCATGAGGCGTACATTTATAAGCTTCAAGATAAGAACGAGGCGGTGCATGAGACCTATGAGTACAAGCCGTTCCCAAGTCGACCATTAGTGGGGCTTATTTATAGCGAGTGGGAATCAGTCCCAGTTGACCGCATCGACAACATGAAAACGGGCGCCTCTATCTCATACTATGGACGCAGGTACGACATCTACTGTGTGCGTAATAGCCAAAAGGCATACCTGTTAATTTACGATTCGTTCGATAAGAAGCTGATTAAGATCTACAATGAACACACGCATGCCTACGACTTAATCGGCATTCCAGTTGACCCTAGAGCCGCCCAGATTAATATCGCCCAGGCTACTCCGCCAGATGACGGCGAGACGAGAACTCCATCTTTTCTCTACTTTGTAGATGGGTACTCGCCACTTAGGCGCGTCGTAATCGGCAAATGGGATAGTACATATACCTTCCCAAACACATCGGGTGATGACATTAAGGCCGAGGTAGACAAAAATATCTGGTACAGCTCTGATTTGGGCAAAGCTTCTGGTACATATGTCTTTACTTACACCGACGATGATGGCGGCAAATGGTTGTACAACGGCTCGGAGGTCAACCTAGCCACTTATGGGATTGAGCTAAAACCAACTGGGAGCGTGCCGGCTGACGGGTCTACCATTAATGTTTCTTACACGGTCACTCTTGGCGGCACCAAGAAAATCGAGAGCATAGAGTTCGTAGACGCTCGCCCAGTGGTTGGAGCCAGCATGATTATGTTCCACAATAACCGCCTATATTTATCTGGCTTCCGCAACGACCCGAACCTTGTCCAAGTGTCTGCTATTGACGAGAACGGTCCAAACTTTAGTATCTTCCCATACCGCTTTTATACTCCTAACCGTAGCCCATACGATACCTCTCTCACCCCTGTGACGGCTATGGTGGAGTATGCTTCTGACCAGATTATGTTCCTCGGCAAGTCGTTCTTCTCCATCTTCCGTACTTATGGCAGCTCTGGCAGTGGCGGGTTAGAGGATAGCACCCCGACTCAAGTCTCTACATATGTCGATTCTGCTGGCGTACAAGCCCAGGGAGATGTCTGTAATTACAAAGGCGTCATTTATTCGTTTGACCAGAAAGAGGGCATCAGGCGCTTCTCTGGGGCCACCTGGAGTAAATTGCCAACGACGGTGGACAGCCACTACGACCGCGTGGACATGACGAAGCCGCGTAAGATATGGGGCTACGCTAACAAACTGTACTTTAACTACGTTGATAGCTTAGATGGCAAATCGAAATGTCTTATCTGGGATATGGATATGAACTATCAGCAATACCCATGGTTCCAAGATGTAGACATCCCGTTCTGCGACGTGCGTTTTGACGAGACGGAAGAGCTCTATGGTATCCACCCGGATTACCCATGTATTATGCAGCTTTATGCGGAAGATACCTGGCGTAGGTTGGACACTCCAATCACCTTCCGTAGGGATACGAAATTCCTCTCTATGCCGGGCAACTCCACGGACATGATAGTCAAGCGTGTCCATGCTAAGATTATCAATAACTCGAATCGCTGGTGGTATATGTCTGTTAACGGCGACAAACAAAATATGACCCAGTATAGGGTCAAAGACAACTGGTATCGCTTGCCTGTTTGGGATACGATAACCGTAGTCGAACCGCCTGAGACGCCGTTCCCATTCGAGGATGCCTTCGAGGAGAACGCCATCTTCCGCCTCTCGCTGACCAATCTACGGATAATGTGTTCAGCTATTCAGGTACGCATGAAGACAAAAACCTTCCGCACCCAGGCGAACCTGGTTTCTATCTTAGTAGAAGCTCAGCCGAAGCAAATGCTATAACTCGTCGACAAACTCCCAATGATACCCCATGCAAGTTTTGCGTGGGTATTTTGGGCTGGCGGCCATTCTTATATTCCCCGCTGTATATCGCACTTCATTCGCGGCTCGAAATGAGTTTTCAAACACCTCTCCAGTTTCTACGCATTGCACTGGCTTATTTTGGTATGCACCCTGCTTGTGAAGCAGGACTCTGGAAGCGTGCAGCTGATTTTCTTGATTAGTACACCATTCTAGATTGTCCGCCCTATTATTTGAGACGTTTCCATCTAGGTGGTTAATGAAGGGCTTATTGTCTGGATTTGGGACGAAGGCTTTTGCTACTAGCCTATGCACTCTCATTGCGGTATTTCCTTTCCCCAACGATACAAAAATATAACCCTGCGTTCCAGTAACGAGAGTCAAAATCCTTCCTTTGCAAAAAGCCTTATATTCTCCCCGTTTTGAGCTTGCGGAACGTTTAATTATTCTATCTAAGCTTCTAACCCTGCCAAGATTGCTGACCTGGTATCCGCCTTCAAACCCCGGGATATCTCTCCATTCTTCCATGTTAACATTATATAATGAAGTCCACGTTAAAAGTACCTCTAATCAAGATTTACGCCTAGTTCCTCAGCGAACAGGCGTATTTCTTTTCTTAGTCGCTCTAAATCAAGCTCGGAATAATAAAACTCTCCGAGCTTCTTTAGGTGCACATTCTTGCTTCTAATCATATCGTTAGCGACTATTTCTTGGTCTACGCAGTCCAAGAACGGGCCGCAGATATCCATCTGTTTGGCTTCTCTCACCATCATGCTCTTCACAAATGCAGAGCTGGTGAGTATGCGTTTAAGTGTCGCCAAAGAAAAAACGGACACTAAGTATGCCGCTAATAGTTTATATGGGTCATCGTAGTCTTTGTGCTTGTTTATACACCCCATGACTTCCTGTTCCTCCTACTCCCCCTGCGGCGAGAGTTCTCTTTCTTGCCACGGTTTGTAGCTATGGAAACCACCCGCAGATTGCTTGATGAATTGTGCTTTGGGTTGCTGTCTTTGTGGTCGATATCCTTACCGTCACCCTTAGAGACGCGCCCCGATCGGATAGCAGAGCGACGGGCGGAGTTGCGAGATGCACGCTCCGCCTTTGCTTTTGCTGAGCTCTGGAATTTCTCGTACTCGTGCTTAACGCCAGCGGCTGTACGCTTGCGTTTGCCGTTTACGGTTATCCAGTATTTACCCATTATCTCCCCTGTGCTTGAGCAATTTGCTCCTGCATCTTTTGATATTCTTGTTCAGCTTTCTCTTTGCTCATACCATTGAGAACAGCCTTGAAGATGTCAGTAACATGTTGTTCATCCATGAACTCTTTACGAGCAGCCTCGAGCTCGTTTGCCTTCTCGGCGTTAGCCTTCTCAAATTCTTCGAAGTCTTCTACGGCTTCCTCTGGGGTTGGGAGTGCGCGATATTCTTTCTCAAGCTCTTCCGTCATTAGACCACGGCGCCAGATTAAGAACATGACGCTATTGGCTTTTGATACCATCCAACCTTTAAGCATAGCAACACACTCAGGGTTTTCGTTAACCATGCCAGATGCGTTGTTGAAAATCTCAGGAATATTGCCATACTGTTTAATGTCGGCTTCTTCCGTTAGCATATCTAACGCTTTTTTAATTAGTGCATTTGCCTGTTTAGCAATGTCCATGTTGCTCTCCTCCTTAATGTTATAGCTAATTTAACTATATCATGAACCAAAGGCCAGCCCAAGGATGTTGAGAAAGTCGCGGTCTTCTCTACTGAGATACCCTGCGTTGTTTTCGTCGAGCGCAACATAATTTTTGCCAGTATTAAAGGTAAAGTTAGGATAGTTAGCCTTATGTGTGTCGTAGATGCTCTTAAGGCGGTTGTACTCGCTCTCAGGTAGGGTCTTTTGAGCCATGCCGAGAATCTGGTTTGCATTAGTGTATCCAAGGCGTTTCGCCACCGTGCCAAAGCGAATTGGGTCGCCCTTGGCGTTACGGAATTCGGTGCCACCACTGAGGTTCTCGTAAGCGTAGTCGTTTGAATCGTTAAGCTTTGTGCCGTATCTTGGTGTGCCAGTGGTGTTACTTTTGTTAGATTCGTTGAGGTCTTTAATAGCATCGTTAATATTAGCCAACTGGTTTACGAGGTTAACGCTATTGCTACGAAGCTTATCTAGTCCAGTTTGATAAGTAGTTTGGAGTTTAGCAACGGACGGTAGATAAGTGCCAGTATCGTACTGTATCCGTGCCCTCTCAGGGAAGTTAGAATAGAGCATCCCCGCCTTGTTTGCCCCAGCCATGATGTTCTGGAACTGGTTACGACGGTTATTCTCGAGATTCTGCATCCCAAGGTCTCGCTGTTGGTCTAGCGATTCCCGATAGGAGTCAATAAAGGATTTAATCTCATCGTTCATATCTTTATTTTATAATAAGAATATGGCTAGACAATTAATTCCGCGCATATCTCCAGCTATGCTCAAGCATAACCCTGACCAGGTGACGGAGATTCTTAACCGTGCGATTGATGAGATTAACTTCTTTAACTCGAATCTTGATATCCTTACTGGTGAAATTATAGACCTTAAGAGAAGGGTGACTGATCTTGAGACCAACCCCCCAACGCCGCCAACCCCTACCGGCGAATGGACGCAGGTGGTAGCGTTTAACTCTGCTAATATGGGCACCATCCCAGGCATGTGCTTAGCGAATGTCCTTGCTGGCTATGGTATCTACACCGGCTCGTTCCCGAACGCTAGGTCCGACTGGGAAAGCCAAATCGCTAACGGCACGCTTCATACGGGCACGCCCCCGGCTGACATCCAGGTCCCAGTGTACGCAGATACTGGCACCGCAGATGGCCATGTCGTGGTCTGGGATAGAGGTGTGGTCTGGAGCGATGGCGTAGTTATCCCAGAGGGTCTATCCTATTACTCCAACGTTGTCGGTTGGGGCGAGCTTTGTGACGGTAATATAATAGTCACCCCTGCTACTTAGTTTTTCTTAGTTAATTCACCTCTCATTTATAATAGGGGTATGAGTTGTAATAATTGTAATCGCTGTGGTGATGACCCTTGCAGCTGCGGTGGCTGCAAACCAGCTCGCTACTCTTGCGATTTTTCTATTCAAGTTGACCCGTTTAACCCGTATGTTTGGCTTTTTGACAACTGCGGTAAACTTAGCCGTGTCGACATACCAAAAATTCCAGAGACTTGTACTCACTTATCTGCGAATTTCTCCGCCGCTAGCCTCATTTATGACGGCGAATGTGGAAAAGATATTATTACTGGTCGCCAGATCGGTCAGTTGATTAACCTCGATGACCTCAGAGACGTCGAGGCACCAGACGCTGACTCTTGTGACCTCTTAGTGTTCGACCCAGGATGTGCAGAGTGTGGCGATGGCTGTAAGCCAAAGCCAGCTATGTGGCGCAACTATCATATTCCAGATGCTGGTGATTGCGAGGTAGAACCTGACAACAACGGCTATTACCATGTGCTTATCAAAGACGACTGTGGTTGTATCAAAGAATGTCGTCTCCCAGTAGTGCCTGATGGCTCGGCTGTAATTAACTATATCCGCGACTCGGTGCCAGATGACCCAGATTACCCTTGGTACTATGGTTGCTACAACGATACGATTAACCTTCATCTAGCACAAAATGTCCCACAATGGTTTGGTAAATATGACCTTGAAATTACCGTTAACTACGGCATCCAAGCAGTCAAATCTACTGCCAGTAAGTGCGTAAACTTCCGTTCATTGATGGTACCAGTAGTAGCTGGCACGAGTATTAATGTTGCTAAGATGTCCTCCATCTTACAAGACGACACCACCTATTCGGCTTCTGGCCCTGAAATCCCGTGGGCTTCTAAGAGTATGCGCGGCTCAATCTGCTTCATCGTCCCGAAGGGCAAAGAGGCGTACCTCCATCACGAATACCGCCTCCGCTCTGTCGACTCACACGCTGCTTATTACCTGAACTCAACTTATGACGGAAAGAAGGTACCAGACGATATCGCTGGGCAGATTGATACCATGCCGTACAACGCATCTCGCTTGAATGCTCTCCAAATTATCGCAAAACCAGCTCGTGGCATCTCTAACTTAAACCCAGTTGTTGATACGGAGCGTGGACAGCTTGATGCCCCAGTTGATGAATACCCTAATATAGGATAAATAGATGGCAACAAAAAACTACCAATATCGAGCACAGCTTATTATTCAGTCGGGGGGCTACCCAGGCGAGACCACGGGCGTAATCCCTGCCGACGATAGTTGGCACACTACGACTGCCGAGAACGGGTCGGCCACTTTCACCTACTACTACAATGACTCAACCTGTGCGAGCAATTCGAACTCGTCCCGCGTAGAGGTGAATATTACAGATACCTGGACGGCTAGCGTCGACGAACACAACAAGCTGTACATTACCGTGCACTCGGTGATTAACTCCATCGTGCGGTCGGCGTATCAAGGCGACCCGAACGCCTGTGCGAACAATATCTTAGTGGATATTATCATAAGTCGTATCCAGGGCGGTGCAACGATCGCTAGGTATAACAACCTAAACTTCGCTACTTACGGCACGATTGCTAGTAATATCGACTGCGGCTCTTACACGATGGCCATCGACCCAGGGCAGAGCGCTACAAGAACTCCGCTCCTCTATACGAACGACGCCCACTACACTGGCGGCGGCCAAGAAGGCTTGTATGACGATATTATGCGGATGGGACTTACCTTTAAGAACATCCTCCCTGCTGACTATCGCCCAGGAGCTACGCTAAATTCTGTATGGCTTTCGCATGAGCGTACGGGCGGCAAAGCGCACATCTTGACCTCTGGTGGCACCTGGAGAGAGATGAGAACAGTTGATGGCTTAACTGCGTCGGACAATCCACCGAGCATATATACAACTAAGTGGATGAATCAAAGGAAGATAGGAAAAGAATAACCCCTCAAGGGGGGGGTTATTTTTTAGGGTAGCCGTCTGCGTGCGCCGAGTAGCGAGAGTTAGTGGATTTTTATTTTTGTTTTAGATGTTTATTTTCATCAAGCGAAAAGAGCGATTAGAAGACGACGCACGCAAATAGCCACCCTAAGTGGCTATTAGCTTACTTCTTGGCGATGTTCTGAGCGATGGTGATATAGCCAGAGGTCGCCAGACCGAATACCATACCTATTAAGAAGTTAGCTCCGAATACTAAACCACCCAATCCACCGATGAGAGCTGCCACAACGATTGTCGCTGATGCTCTCCAGTCTTTGTCGAAGAGTCTCTTAAGAAGCTCTACGCCACCGGCCACGAGGCCAGTCAATACTACGGTTGCTAGTGAGGATAATCCGAGGATTTCCATTCTATTCTCCTTGTTTCTTGGTTATTAATTCGATTATGTGCTTAATGAAAGCAATAATCTTCTCGAGAATGCCCACCGTCGGGTCTTCAGGGGTTGGTTCTGGTGTCGGCTCTGGTTCAGGCGTTGGGGTAGGTTCAGGTGTCGGCTCAGGTGCCGGTTGTGTCACCTTGTCTAAGTCCGCCTTATTGAAGCCGTTAGTAATCTTCTTAGTGTACGAATACTCTGTTAAGAGATAGGTCGCGTTGAGAGATTTGTTCAGAACAGTACCATAGATATCTATCCTATCGCCCTTCTTGAACTCCTTGACAGACTTGCACCCAGCCCATGTGGTAGAATCAAAGTTCCAAAGCGTGGTCGGCTGTTTGTTACAGATGTATTTCTCTACTTTGCTCAGCTTAGTCCAGACTAATTCGGCCTTCTTTGGAGCTGGTGGATAGTTAATAGCGTTTGCCTTGTCGGCGATATACTGGAGCTTCGGATAAAGATACGGACCAGGGCACGCGGTTGCCGAGCCATACCAATCTTTATGGCCACTAAGTGTAGGGTAATCCGCCTTCGGATCGAGCCATAGCTTGCCAAGGTTATTGCGCTTCGCAATGTCTGCGACTAATTTAATTAGGGTGTCGAGTGTCTGGTCGGATACTTTCCAGTCTGGAGCACCAGTTGAGTTGGTGGTTTCAATGCCAACCGTAGCGTGGTTACCATACCAGTTACCGCAGTGCCAAGCAGTATTAGCTTCCGAGACATATTGGTGTATTTCCTTGCCGCCTACGCCGTAATGGGCAGAAGCCCCACGGCTAGCCTGAGAGAACACTGTCCCTATAGAATTAAGAGAGGTAGACGCAGCGTGATGGATAACAATACCCTTAATTTTATAGCCGCTACGGCCTACCTCATAATTAGCTTTATTGGCCCACCATTTCTTGGTTACAAGACTACTCTCACTCATCGCTTGCCCTTCCCCTTCTTGCCGGGGCCCATATCGGCAGCTTCGTTATCGACGAATGAGTTTATCTGCTTACGCAGCACGATGTTCAGGATAGCATCCTTAATCTTCCCCATCGTTTCCTCCTTTCATATATACTTATTATATATGGAAGAACCAACTGAAGGCAAAACATTCAACCACGCCAAGGCTGGGACCAGCGATAGAATTGCTGTGATTGGGGAGATGGAGCACCTTCGCCGTCATGCCCTTCGCTCAGCTATCGTCGCTGACTCTGAGGAGAAGCAGGAGGAAGCTTTCCAATTCTTAGTGTGGGCTAAACAACTCCAAGACTTAAGGCGCAATTACATGCAAAAGCACTTCGCCAAGATAGACAGCAAATACTGGTGCATGTGCAAAAGTGCAGCTTGCCTACGCCAGCTAGCTTATGAGGTGGATGGCGGAGACAAAGACCTCCTAAGAGAGGTGGATAACCTAGTCGATGACATTTGGGGCGCTGCTGTCGGAGAAGACCTCTCTGACTGCGAGGCTTGCAAGTCTGATCGAGGGGAACAATAAATCCTTTTGTAAACAACAAGTATTTTATAATAAAGCTATGGATGATTTTATATCGAATTATAAAAATGAGTATTCTCAAAAGACGCAGAGCTCTAAGAATACTGAAAGCAAAGCCTGGGATAATGCTTCCCTATTGGGCGAATACTATGACAACTACAATAAAGCATTAAAAAAACGTGGGGAGAAGGGTATCTCCTACGAAGACTTCACGCTCAAGATTGCCGATATGGTTGGACGCATGGGCGTTGCAGATGGGAAGTGGTCGAAAAAGGAATATGAGGATAAATCCTACCGCAAAAAGGATGATTACCAAGATTATGCCAACACATTTCTCAATACGGTTATGGGCGGCATTAACCCTTGGCGTGGCGGCCTAGACCAAGAAATAGATAAATACGCACCACAGGAAGTTAGGGACGCATATAAACGCCTTAAAGACTACGGCAATGGCCAATGGGGATTTGATGCGTTGTCTGACCGCGCTAACGAACGGTATAAAGATGATAAGAATGTGTTTGACATTATTGGTAGCGGTCTTGGTACCGTTGGCGATGTTATCGGTAGTGGAGTAGCTACAGTATTCAACGCACCGTATAATTCCAGTCAAAAAAGTGCAGATACAAAAATCATAGACGATTATCGAAAGCAACTCGGGGACACCGCTATCGCCATGTATGATGATTTCGATTCATATTATGATAAATATGTGAAGAACAAGTCGGCGCAAGGAAAAAGTGACGCAAAATCTGCTGACGCTAACTCTAAAACTAGCTCTGCTGCTAAAACAGCCGAGAAAGATTCCGATACGGTGACCTTCACGCTCCCCCGCGCCAACGATCCGAACTACCGTGGTTTTGGCCAGAAGATTATTGACCTCGGTCTAGCCACCGACAAGGGACTCTGGGGCGCCGATGGAGATGTCCAATTCTACACTAAGCAACTGTACGAACAGGGCGCTGTCGACAGGAACGGCAACCTTAAGATAGGCGTGCCAATTAAGCTCCGACGCCGCAAATAAAAAGAAGCCCCTCAGTGGGGCTCTTTTTTATTCTTCTTCCTCTTTCTTACTCGGGCCGCGCTTTGATTTGCGTCCTCCTATTTGCCCTGCACGCTTGGCTAGCTCTGGGTTGCTTGCGAACCCACCAGTGTGTCCATTACGACCACCGATTCCTCCTATCTTAGCATAGAAATCGCTTCCGTATTTTTCTTTGTTGGTTTTAGCAGCCTTACGACCACCTTCGATGGTACCAGCCATATCTTTTCTCCTTATGTTAATTGTGTTTATACTTTAGCACGATGATACTGCTAGTGTCAACTGTTCGCTTCCAGTATCTTATTGAACTCGTCAAAGACCTCGCCGTTAAATGGGTTATTCAAGTGACGCACATTATCTTGAGCATCCCTCTCTTCCATCGCCTTCTCCCAGTCAGCCTGGCAAGTATACGGAGAGTCGTAGTAGTTATGCCCCACCTTAACTCGCCAGCCCTTCCAGCGCTTGCTCTTAGCTACCTTCTCCTCATAGAACTTGATGTCGTACTTTTTGATAAGTTTTATCATCTCGTAGCGAAGCTCAGGCTCTTCAAGGAAGTCCACATAAGTGGAGTATACCCTTAGTGGTTCGTCATGTTTGAGATTATAGTCATGCACAAGTTTGAAGCAGTTTTCCACAACCTTAAGTACATAAGACTTAGGGTAAAGCGGGTTCTTCCTTCTAAACATTGTGATGAGTCTGCCACTGTGAATTGCATCGTGGCAGGTGCGACAGATTGCCACCACACGCCTAAACTCCCCTGTAGTTTTATCATAGTCGTAGCTGAACAGCTCATGGGCGTGAAGGTCTCCCTTCTTCGGCTCGCGCCCACAAATCTCACATTTGTAATCGGCGTTGAGATATGCCTTCCTACGCATGAAATCCCACGCACTTTTACCGAATATTGTACGAGGTTGCATTCCCTTACCGTGTAGTGGTTGGGGGATGTTCGGCATCGTGATGAGCGGCACGCCCGTACCGTCTGGACACTCCCAGCTGGTTACCTTGATGATGTCAGGAGAGAAAGATGATAGTGAAGCGAGCTCTTTATCCATAGCTTCTTTAATCATCATTTCCATCATCTCCAGATCCATTGTCCTCCTTCTCAATCTCATAGGCCATTTGAGATACCTTTAACAGAACATCCTCTAACGAAGACTTGTCTCCGAGCTGGCCGCCGAAACTATAAGCAGACATAGCCAAACCGAAAAATATCTTCGACGCATCGCCTATCGTGCAGGTTAATAGCTCGCCTGTCTTGGCATTACCGATACACATGACAGCAAACTTATCATGGTTTGCGTCGCTTACGACTAGTTCTTTTATCTCCCTTGTGCGTTTTACTATTTCTTCCATTACTTTTCTCCATTTCGTTTAATATTATTCCACCTAATGCACAGAATGCTAGTATCCCAAACAATATTGATAACGCTAACATTGCTACTATTTCTAAAAATGTATTCATATTAAGATTTGAGGGTTTTGCGTAGAATATACCCAGTAGATTCTACACCCTGGGGCAGATGCCCCTTGACCTCGACATACGCCTTTACCTTTCGATTATTAAGCGTCTTCTTGATGTCGCAAAGCTCTGGGTCAACAGAGTCGATACTCTCAGTAGCTCGGTACTTACCACTAGGGGTAATCTTGAGCTTGATGTAATCGTTCTCGTGCTCATTGATGCCGTTGTTAACCATATACTCCTTAACTAGCATCCAGAGCGTCTCTAATTTTTCGTCATTGTGTTTTTTGGCGGCGAGGTATTCGGCAAACTCCTTATCCTTAATTGCGAGTTCATCCGCTCGGACCGCCAAGCCTTTCTCCTCATTGACCGCCTCATCTATTAGCTGGTCCAATGCTTCTAGGTCTTGGTTCATTCTTCCTCCTTACTCCCCCCTTAGTCTCATTATCAGCTCCCGTAAGTGTTTCACGCATCCGACTATCATGACGTTTCCGTCCCCAATTCTTACATATGTTTCAACTGGGTTTTCTTCGCAATTCTTACAGCTCATTCTTTCTCCTCTAATTTTAGTTTATTATATAGGTCCTTGTAGAACTTTTCCTGCTCAGCGAAATATTTTTTAGCCTCTTCGTTCCCTATCCATGGGGCTTTTGTGCACATCACATCTATCTCTGCACGCTTCCAGTCCCAGAAAGCCTTGTCGGCTAAGTAGTCTCGCTCATCGTCTGATAACTTAATTTTCATTATTGTTGCTCCTGGACAATTGCTCCCGGGCCTGGAACTTTTGCCAATCCGACCCATACTCACGCATTATCTCCGCCACTCGCGTTAAAGCATCCTTCTCGGTGCGGAATCCGCTTTCTAGTATGATATTTTTTGGATTATCTATTTCGTATAGTTTACGCTCTTCCTTCACATGGAACCCCGGCCAACCATAGGTCGCATATATAACATATTCTGACATAATACCCTCCTCTATTGCGAGGTCTCGTACCTCGCCAAGTTTACGCAATTTATTTAACGCCTTGTGCACGAGTTGGTTAGCTCTACCACTAGAGATAGAAAACTCTGCCCCAATCTCGCTAGACGTATGCTTTTTCCACCCTCCCAGTCCGAAATACATTTTAATGACTTTCTGCTCACGATCGGTGAGTTTGCTAATCGCATCTGCCACCATCCGTTTCCGCTCCATGTCACGATATATTTTTTCTGGGTTATCGTTCTCGGCCTGTAGGCGGAACACATTTTGCGTGTACTCTTCTATAGCCTGTGCCGATACCTTAGCGTATTCGTCATTACTTGCTGGCACCCTGTTCCGAAGCATTGTTAAATATTCAGGGAACACTTGCTCTACACTCACCCCCAAGACTGTTGCAATCTTAATGGCCAAGTCTTTTGGCGGAACAACTCTCAGCGACTCGTATGAGCCTATTCTTCCGTAGTGCACTCCAACAGCATCAGCTAATTCTTTCTGGGTTAGGTGCCGCTCTAGGCGGAGTTTCCTAAGAGTGCCATTAAAGTATCTCGTTCGTTTCCCCAGTTCCCATTCTGGTGTCTCGTTCATCTCTTTTCTCCAAATTCTTACTTAAAAATTCACATATATCGTAGGCAAGCATGAGACTTTTTTCTCTTTCCCACCTTGCTACCATTTCTTTTAATTGTTCTAGTTTTGTCATTGCTTTACCTCCTTAAAATTAAAGCCCCTGTAAGGCAGGGGCAACCTATTAAAACGGTACGTCTGAGAGGTCGATCTCTTCGTCCTTGACCTCTTCGGCACCCGCCATTGGGTCCTCCGACTTCTGGTCATTATCACGACGCATTGCTACGTTGCGATTAGTAAACTCTGCACGAGCGTACTTGCCTTCCGTCCAAACCTCAATTTCGATTTCAGGCTTCTTACTTAGAAGCGTATCAAAGCCCTTCTTGTAAGCCTTAGCTGCATAATCAAAGTCATCTTTAGACTCAGCTAGTTCACAACACTTCTTGGCTTTCTCTTCAGTAGCACCAAGGGCAATGAAGAGTTCCTTCATGTGGTGAATACGCCAGCCGTCCTTGTCTTTAACCATCCAGTGGTCTGCAGTCGGGAACTGGACATCATCAGTTTCCTCAAAGTGGAACTTGAGAATCATGTTACCTTTTGACCCAGCTTCCTTCATCTCTACGCCATCGCATTTAACTTTGTAAACACCATCTTCTGCGTAGCTTTTATATTGCGATGCGTACTTGCTATCCACATCATCCCAGTTAATTGTTGCCATATTACTCTTCCTCCTCGCCTAGATTAACATTAATCTCGCCATTCTCTCCATCATTGAGATAGACTGCAATTCCGCCAAGATTTATATTATCCAACGCTCCAGATATAACGCGTAATGACTCCTTAATGTCGGATAGTTCCTTTGTAATATTATCCAGATGGTCTTCAGCATCCATAGTTATTTCTCCTTGCCTTGCGGCATTAATATTTTGTTAATATCTTCTTTGTCGATGTCAACTTCACCTGTTTTACCAAGGCGATTCTTAGCCAACGCTACGCCGTCACTTTCCAATAACAGCTTGCGAGAGCCATCAACATCCTTCTTCAAATAGAAGACGTTATCACACCATTCCACAAATGCGTTCATGGTATTAACGTCAATCTTCGGGGCAATCTGCTTAGTGTCCACGCCCTCTGCATCGTGCATGTTTTTCATCTCTGCATGGGCGATTAAGCAAATGCCGTAGCCTTTCTTATTTAACACTACCAAGTAAGGCAAAAGCTTGGAGCGTACCTCGTTTTCGAGGATTTGTTTACCTGCACCATAGCCGCCGTTCGAGCGGACCAAGGTTTCTTTCAGGTTCTTTGAGTCAATACCAGCCACCTGCTCAACGATCTTACGCATCATCCAGTCTGCACTGTCGATGACGATAGTATCGTACTCGCGTTCTTTGGCATGATAGAGGTCTATCAAGTCTTTATAGAACGCTTCCAGAGTTTGGTACTGCTTGGTGCGGTTGACATCAAGGTAATTCAAGCCACCCTCAAAGTCCAAGAATACTGGGTTCTTGAGTTTCGAGGCGAGTGTGGACTTACCCACACCAGCTAAGCCATAAATCATTACCTTGGGTGCTGTCAAAGTGACACCTTTGATAATGTCTAAACTCATCCGAGTCCTTTCCAAATTGTTATTATAGTTATTATTTTTCCACCCTACCTTCATTCTACCATGCTCATGCTTATAAGTCAATACATGACCCAAAGGCAGCTCAAAAGTGAAGAAAAAGCCCCAATGACAAGAGGTAATCAAGTTATTAAAGACTCATTAAGACGCATAAAAAGTGAAGGTAATACTTATAGATTTTAATAGCGTCGCTGCCTTTGGTTGATAACGAAAATGTACCGCAGTGACTCTTTTACGCCTGTGTGCTTTGAAGGCGTGCTTATTAACGATGGAAGAAGCTACGCTTTTTCGGTTCTTCTTCTACGGCTGGACCGAGCTTCTTATCAATAGATTGTAATAGTTCGATAATAATATGTAGCTTAGGACTGATATTGGCGTCCCATTCCGTATTGACATACTTAACCTCTGGTTCGAACGCTTCTTTCAACATTTCGTTTACTGGCTTCGCCTCCACGATCGCTTTCTTCACTCGCTTCTCATCTGACTGCTCGTTAACCATGTCTCGGTAATCAGCAATGTCTTTGCTAGCAAGCACACGATAAACCGTTGATTGGCTTAACCCAAGAGCTTTCTTAATAGCTACCTTTGTCACGCCGTTCTCAGCTAGCATCTTGATGAGAGCGTAGTTGTCATCGTTAATCTTTTGTAATTTCTTGTTTTCTTTGCCTTTTGCTGGCATATCTTTTCTCCTTATTTAATTATTAATATGTTTGCTATGTGTGTGTTTTGTTCTCTTTATAAACCATCCTCCTTTCTGTTGTCAAGCCTCTTAGCCCAGTTCCTTTCCGAGAAATCGGACTTATTCTTCAAACAGTCATAAATGTCATCCTCGATAGTACCCTCTGTTTTCAAGTAATAGAAGAACATTGGGTGCTTCTGCCCTAAGCGTTTGATACGCCCTCGAGCTTGCAGAGATGTGCTGTACGAGTAGTTCGGCGATATTGAACACCAGTAATGGATAAACTGCAAGTTCAATGCTTCGCCACCACTAGCGTAGTGGGCAACCACAACATCATACTTGCCTATGGTGTCAGGCATTGGTATCTCATGGTGCTTCCCATCGATTCGCCATACCCTTGCACCCTTCGGCAGTACCTTCTTGGCTATCTCACAAACCACATCCTCTTCTTCAATGTAGTTGCAGAAGAACACGCAGTTATCGCCAAGGTTCTCAATGAAATCAGCCAGCCACTCCTGCTTATCCTTAGTGAAGCAGAGCTGCCTGAGACAATGACACAGCCCTATCGTACTATCGATAAAGTTGCCGTCAGGATCATAACGCGTGTTCTCCGTCTCGCGATACTGTTTAGATGACTTAAACTTAATGACCTCATGCGTCTCAGGTGGCATCTCCCTAAACATCTGGTCGGCATCAGGCGAGGTTACGATGTCATCCCACATCTTCTTAATCTCATCAACCCTCACATAATACTGAATATCAGGGTAGCCATAGTAAGTATTTACAACGGCATAGTTGTTCATGAAGTCTGTCTTGTTTCGGACTTTTCCACATACCGTAAAGTAGGTAACAAAGTCTTTCCAGTCATCCCCAGGGGTGGCTGTATAACCAGTCCATACCCTAGTGTGCTTACAAATACGGCGAAAGCCAGCACCCATACCAGTCGTATAGCCTTTGCATTTCTGCACCTCATCGAAGGCGAAAGCGTACCCAGCTAAACGATATAACGGTAGCTTCATTGAATACTTGTCCAACTTATGCCATGAGATAACCTCGAAAGTTTCAAGGCTATCTAGCCACTCTTGTCCGTTCCACATCAGAGCCTCTCTCTGCATATCGCCAGACTTAGCCTTAGTGGCTGTCGTTATGATAACCACCTTCTTCTTCCCAGTATGCTTCAACCAATTAAACATCACGGCTGTCTTACCTGCACCTGTGGGGAGAAGGCAAATGTGGCTACCATTATCTAAGTCTGCGACTGCTTGCTTCTGAAAATTATACAGTTCAAGCATACAGCGTACTCTTCAAGCGGGTGTTCTCTTCTAAAATACTACGGATCTCTTCGGCAGTCTCGGCTTGCACAAGCTCAGCAACTACTCGTTGCATAGCCTGTTCTTTGCGAGCCTCGCGGCGTCGCTTGTTCCCAGCTGCGTTATCAGCAATACGCTTCTTGCGATACTCTTCATCGCTGTGGTACTTACGGTGGAGAGATTTGAGGCTGTTCTTCACATCCATTACACGCTTACACTCTGGCGAACAGTAGCGTCTGCGTACATCGCCCTCAAACTCTTTTCCACATACAACACATTTCATATTTACTCTCCTTTTTTAACATTGTCCGTTACGCTCAGCCAATTCGTCAAGTGTGTATTTCTTATCAAGAAGCATATCTTGAATACACTCAGACTCGAAGTCGGAAAGAGCATCAGCCAGCCAGTCCCTAGCGTAATACAAGATATCGCTATACTCCTTATCGGTTAGATCGAGGTGCTGGTCTTCAATATAGTCAATGAGGTTTCCCTCACAGGCTTGCTCGCAGAGGTCTTCAAAGTTCTCAAAATAAACCTCTTCATGCCCCTCATCACCTTCCCCTACTCCATACTCAGCATTGGCACGCATCCAACTGCGTAGGTTCTCCATGTGCAAGGTCTTAGCATAGACATGCTCGCCAATACGCTTGATATCTGCCTGTTGTACAGCATCATAAAACGCTTTGCCATACTTATGTGGCTCAGGCATGAGGTCATCAATGCCTTCTTTAATAGCCAACAAATCTTTAATTTTACTCATTGCCTTTCTCCTTTGTTTTATCAATAAACTGTTGTGCTTCGTTGTAGAAACTGTCGAACATATCCCCACATAACTCCAAATGTTCTTGGAGGTGGCGAGGCTCGGAAGAAGATGATAGTGAAGCCCTTGTCATCTCGAAGAGGGCGTTATGCACCTCTGCCTCTCTACTCCCAAACTTAGCCATGTGGTTTTCGAGGCTGTCGAAGCTCCAATGCTCATCGCCATCTCCCCAACCATCCTCGCCTAGTGGCTCATTGCCCACCTCAATATCGCAATGCCACTCGCCTTGCCCATCTCGGTTCTGGTCGCTCGCATAGATATAGTAATGCTCATAGCGTTTAACATCATTTAATAGTCGGCGAAGGTCTGACACCTTCATTACAATATGCTTGTCTTCCATAGTCTTTTCTCCTTAATTCTCTGCATTTAGCATGCAGATACCTTCTGTTAATATCGTGTTGTAGATTACTAAGCCCAACTGCACACGGCTCGCAGCTAATTCTTTCTCGCTACTGATAGGGTACATGGTCGGCTCATTCTCCCCCATGTAATAGCCACACACCATATGCCCCATTGCATCTTTCGGTGGTTCTTTCTCGGTCAAGTAATACTTGGCTAAGTCTTCCCACACATACTTACCCTCATTCTCACACTTATACTTGCGTTCCTCTTTCGGCACGCCCAGTATGTCATACTGTTCATCTAGGTGCTTCTTAATCTTCTCAGCATCTGCACTTTCATAGTCGGTATAGGTATCGCTATACTCGCTCTCTTCATCCCACTCATCATCAGGCTCTATCTCGCCCATATGATACACAGTTCTTGGGTCATCGCTCGGCTGAACGGCGAACCAGAACTTACCTTCTTTACCTGTTTGGGTACTATAATATCTTCCCATTGCTTTTCTCCATTTGTTATTAATTAATGTTTCCCCCTCTGTATCTTATATTAGCATACCTGCTTTATATTGTCAATGCTATTCTTCGTCCATCTCCTTATATAATTCACTACGCAACTCGCACAGACCATTTGGCATATAACCATAGATGTTATGCCCCATCCAAATCAGTCGTGCCTTAGCCATCACATCTTCACGACCATCGATGATGGCTTCAATAACACAGCGTTCTGTGTGCCAATTCTCATTAGTTAGCATGTCTAAGAATTGTGCCACAGTCATCTTATCTATTTCAGTAGCACTATTGTCCCAGTATTTCATTTCTTCTCCTTTCTTAATTGTTTTAATCGCTCATATGCCCACTCTGGTGCTTTACCCCATTTGTGTTCAAATCTTTTAATCTCTTCTAAAAACTTTTCATACTCACTCATAGTTCAATTACATCTCCATCTTCGGTTATTACATTATGCCCTTGAAACTCCAAACGATACCACTCTTCGCCCTCTTGCCCACAGTCTTCACACTTATATGGGTAGTAGCACATCTCATCGGTGTATTTAATTGCTTGGTAGTCTAGGTTGTAGCCACCACACTTGGGGCATACCCCTTGCTTATTCATATAATCTTCTTTATCCATATCTTCTCCCCTAATAATCCAATATCACATAATTTTCTGGTGTGTAGCCATAGTGGTAGTCCATTAATAGGTCTATCATCTCTTCCGTTTCCATGTCCTTGATTAACTTGTCGCACATCATCTGCCCACTATCGATAAGTTCCAACTCATCGCCCTCTTGCTTATATGTGCTTGTCATAAAGTAATCGACATAGCCCTCTTTAATATCCTCTGGCAATAGATTATCGCCAGTCCCCTCTTCTGCCACAACGATTTGATAATGTGGCTCGCCAACATAAAGTAACATTATTGTTCTCCCTTCTCTTTTTCTCGTTGAATAAAATACAAGGTATCTTCGGCGTGCATTTCGCAATACGCTTCTGATAGCATATACTCTTGTGCCACAGCATACGCTTGCTTATCGGTTAATTTAATATCATGGTTGTTCGCCACATACTCCACATCTTCCTTAACCCACTCAGTATCTTCACGCTCCTTAATCTTGATATACTCTTCACGCAAATCATGTGCTAATGCTTCAATACTCCATGATGGGTCATCTGCTTCACTTTCGCCAAAGTTCTTCTTTACCCACTCATACAAAAACTTTTTAAACTCTTTCTCAATATTCATAACCTTACCTTTCTATTACTACTCTTATATGTTCATCTGCTAAGTTCGCCATAAACAACTCCAACTCATTACAGTCTGTTCGCATTACAGCGTATCGCAAATCGCCTTCATCAGTTCCTTCAACTGCTTTTGTGCAATAATATTCTGCACCACCATCTGTTTTGTGATAATACAATTTCATTTTAAAAGTCCTTTCCAATATATACTCTTTTAATTAGTTTCGTTTCCCCATTGCCAAAGATGTCGGCTTGGCATTTTGGGCATAGCCCAGTCTTGATAAACTCACGCTCCACAGCGTTCAGTTCCTTAAACATCTCTTGAATGTACCCATGCCCATGCTCATACTCATAGAGTTTTCCCATCTGCTCATTGTCTAGTGGCAAGCCATAATCTTTGCCACAACTCGGACAACGCATAATCAATTTGTCCTTACCTATCATCATGATTAACCACTTTTCTAATAGCTTCTTTAATCTTTAATATCTCCCCACTTTCTGGCACGCTTGCAAGCATATCTAAAATGTCATAGCACGCTTCGGCATAGCCATCTTGCCACCCAGAGTTATAACACTCCATATCTGTTTTACTACTCATGCTTCTTCTCCTATCAATTTAAAATCTTCATTTAATAGTTCCACCCCTAGTTCAATGGCAATATCATGCCATGCCCACTCCTTGCCACAGTTAAACCAATACTCTTCTCTATATTTACGCTTATCTCCTTTCTGTTTATCTTGCGTATAATCAACGGCATCTTTTGCCAGTTTATATTCTCTGCGTATAATCTTAGCCAATTCACTCTGCTTCATGTTCAACCTTTCTTGCCTTAATCTCCCAATAATCGCCATGACTACCTATATAGATAGCGTTCTCATCGTAATCAATATACAAGTCATCAACATCCGAACAATTAAACTGTTCTTGCTCATCGTTATCTGCTAACTTGTCATATATTAATTCCATTAACTTATAGCTAGTCATACCCTATAACCTTTCTTCTCTTAAAATACTACGCAACTCATAATGTGCTACGCCTTCCATGAGGTCATACGCTTCTTCACGCAATGCCACGATTTTATTCGCCACCTCATCAAAGTTATTTAGCACATCTTCCAACTTGCTAACCATGTGCTTATAGTAGTCAATACGCTTGCTAATCTCGGCTTCTATCTCACTCGGTGTCAATTCAATGCAAGGGTGTAAATACTGCCCACGATTTATTAATCTTCCTTGCTTCTCATACTCTTTCGCTTCTTCGCTATTGCTATACACAGTCTTAGTGATGTTCATGGTGTCATCAAAATAATGCCCTTTGTCATCACGCTTACACACGCTAATCTCTTTCTCGCTTGCGTTGTATCTGTTATTGCGTATAGCCCCCTTAGTAAAGTTTTGTGCAAGATTTTTAAAGTCCTTGCCGTCCTTAGTCTTATAGCGTTCAATATCTGCCCACGCTTCGGCAAGCACACTATACTCATGCTTGCGTTGTTCTAGTTTTTTCTTCGCTTGTTCTACATAGTAGTCCATAATTATTCCTTTCACTTAATGCTTTATAATCTTAGTGTATCACACTTAATCTATATTGTCAATACCTTTCACATTATATTAAAACTATTATTGTTGTCATTCATCGCTACCATATAATTGTAGTCATCAATTAAATCTTGCGTGTTATGCTCTGATATCTGACTATCAATAGCACTCATATCTTTAAGCACAAGCGTCCAAAAATTGCCATCATCATACTTATGATAGAGTGCCTTATAGTTATACTCAGGGTTATCATTCCACTTATCAACAGGTATATTGATGTTATACAAACTATCGGCGATATCCACTAATCGCTTATGCTCATCATTAATATATTTGGGGTCAATATAATCTCTTAAAATTGCACCCACGCTTACCACTTGATAATTAATCATAGTTTTATATCCCTTGCGATTTTAATTAATAAAAATAAGCGTGTTTAAAGTTATCGCATTACCTTAAACACGCTATGGCTTTATTAATTTTCACATGAAATCATGGTGTTATTCAATTTACGCTTAAAGCGTTAATTGGCTTATGCTATACGGCTTTTCCATGTCTGTACTTCACCCATAAGCCCATTTTTTTCGTAAAATTATGGCATTAGTCGGAACTCTATTATAGCCCTTAGTCTATACCCACTTAAAACGCTTGATATTCGGTTGCTAGCCATCAAGATAAACTGTTAAAATACAGGTAGCATAATTCTAGTTATGCTTAGCCTTCCCCTTACCCTATACACGATTACATCACTTACTTTGATGTTGATAATAGCATCAAAATAGTTGCCTGCTTACGCTATCTGTCGGGGTGCTTTGTCATTGACCTGTTAAGGTCATTGAATAAATTGTAGTTATGTTTTATCTTTTTTGAGACTTGATATTGTCTAGATAAATAATAATTTATCTTGATATCATTATATCAAAGATTTTAAATATTGTCAATACATTTTAAAAAATCTGTATAGTTTTTAATTTAAGCCATATATATATTACTTTTGCTATTGCTAAAAACTTATGTATATATTTTTAAAATCTGATTTTTAAATACCTTGATAATTAATTAATTATCTTGATTACATTGTAGCAAAGATTTTTAATATTGTCAATAGATTTTATGCATTTTGTAGCATTGATTTTTATAATTTTTATGGTGTAATATTGTGGTATATATCTAAATCTAAAATAAAAACATAAAATATAGAATATGTCAATTTTGGGGACTTTTATAAAATTTAGATTTATTTATCATATAAAAATTATTAAATGTCAAGCAAAAGCATTATAATATATATAAGCATAAGCCTGAACATATGAATATATGGACAGAACACACACACACGCACGCGAGCCGAGCCCCTACCTTCCTTTTAATCACTATCATCGAGGCTCCTCTCCCCGAAGGGAGAGGATCGAGAGCTACTGCACTTCCGCTTCTTCTTTCACATCTTCGATGATGTGCCAATCTTCGTAGCTGTGCTCGTGCTCGAAGATATCGAACTCGGTCAGAGTCATACCCCAGTATTCTGTTTCACAGTCTGGGAGGACATTTTTCTTCATGCGGTTGATTTCGCTTCTAGTGATAAATAGCATAGTTATTTCTCCTTAGTGGGGCGGTTGCCCGCCCCTGTTAATTAGTATTCCCACCAGTGTTTGTGGATTCCTCGTTTCTCATCTTCTCGCTTCTTCTTAGCGATATAGAGGCTAGCTCCGATGATGTAGGCTATCCCGAGGATAAAGAATGTTTGCATGTTTGTTTCTCCTTGTGGGGGTCTTTCGACCCCCGTTAATTTTATGTTTCCCCCTCTTAGGCTCTATGAGCTTGGAATTTTACATTGCCGTGGCTCTTTGCCCATTCTTTGAGGGCATCGGCGATGTTATACCCTTGATATACCTCGTGTGCTCGGTATTCGTCAGGGGTGTCCTCATTCTCAAACCACGATATTTCTATCGCTCCGTTATGTTGATAGATGTGGTAGAAGATATGCTTGTATGTAGCCATATTTACTCCTGTTATGTTAATGTTTTAGGTTTGGGGTTTTACGCCCTTGCCTATGATGCAAGCATAGCACACCTAAAAAATGATGTCAAGTCCTATTTTTGGATAATTTTAAAAAATCTTTTAATAACAGAGGTAGGGCTGTGGAAAAGTCCATCAAAAATGTGGAAAACTTTTTGTGTTCGGTTTTTGTTCGGTTTTTGGGTATCCCAGAGACCCCCAGATAATAAGGAATAACCCCTATCTTTAGATAGGGGTGTTTTGGGGTATCTTACCCCGATACTACTCGATATACCCCCATCTCCTCCTAGAACTATGCTATCTTACTCCAATCAACCGGTGCATATGGAGACGCGTTGGGCGCCGCCTTCTTGCTCTCCTGCGCCTCTTCGACCAGAATATCTATGGTGGCTGTTATGGTCCTTTTGTCCCTTTTTGCCTTTCTCGCTATCTTAGCATAAGCTTCGTCGCTGATTCTTACTGATTTCATATTTCTCCTCTGTTATTTAGTACATCATACCACATTATACCACATTATATACTACATAATAATACTACTTACTACACTTTAACACACATTTTTGCAAAAAACCGGGGGTTGACGTCGCTAAGTTTTGATGTCATACGACCCCTGTTACGCTTGACGCATCAAATATTATATTGCCCAGTATATAGAATATATATATCTAAATTAAACATAAGCACAACCTAAAAGCCCGTATATTATGTCTGAATATATGTCCATTATGTCTAAAACGCGCATAAATGTTGCATAAGCACAATGAAAAAAGCATATATTTATACAACTTATGTTTGCACTTTTCTATTTTTATTTTAAAGCTAAATCTAATTTAGACATATATTTTTCAATTTAGACATATATTATGTCTGCAAAAATGCCTCCAAGAATAGATATTACAATATAATTTGGTGTGCCTCGTCAAGAGGGGCACGGCTTCGCGTCAAGACCCCCCGGGCAGTTTTCCACACACTCGTTTCTTACTTGACACTCTAACCATCAGCCGTGGTACACTAAAAACATCGAATTAATTTAAACATGCAATGAAAGGAGAGAGGCATGAGTGAAGCTTTATCAAAACGACTTGACCGGTTAGAGGATGCGACGCAGATTCCGGGCTTGGGGGCCAAATTAGCGGCCAAAGAGATCAACATCTTAATGGTCACAAACGACTATATATTATATGAGTTCTCATATATTGGCGAGAACAAGATGAAAAAATGGGCGAAGCGGCTGGCGCCGCTATACTCCAATATCGCCCAGACATATCGATACACTTTAATGGCGGTGCAAAAAGAGCGCGAAGCGATGGGGCAGTAATATGGGGGAGGGTGCGACTGATATGAGTGAGGTGCCAGCGCTGACGAGTCAGCAGTTGACGAATGCGGTGGCGGAGGCGTTTAATGTGAGCCCAGATATTAAGATGTCGCCATCTGACTGGGTGAGGCGGAAGGTGCTGGAGACACTGGAGACGCATTATGAGTTTGTGTATGTGGACGCGGCGAGGGCGGTGTTTTACCGAGCGAAGCCAGATGGGATTAACCCAGACGAGGCGTTTAAGAGGCTGGACGACATTAAGGCGAATCAGCTGATCGTGAGTATTTGCCGGAGGCTGTATCCGCACAAGGTGATGGCACCGAGGACTGTGGACGAGCTGGTGAAAACACTGTCGATTTATACGAGCCATCACATTGACAGGCTGAATGACAATATAATAAAGGTAGGTAAGGATATGTATTGGGATGAGGAATTGGCGAAATTCACCGAGGCCCCTACCGGGGTGTGCATGCGTGAGTTGTTCGACGCCAGTCCATTAGATGAGATTAAATTAGATATTAATAATATGATGACCGGGTATATGGCGGCTATTTATAAGACTACGCTGAAACACCTGGAGAAGAATAATGGCGTGATTACGCCGTGGGAGCTGTTGAGCCCCAAAGAGCAGAAGGAGAAGGGGAGCTCAACGCTGTCGCTGGAGTCTATCTCTTTGGAACCGTTTTGGACTTGGGCCAATCAGGACTTGGACACCTTTAATGACTTACTCAAGTCGGTGGCCAGTATCTTTATGCTGAATAAGCCGAAGGGGGCATTTATTTTGATTGGGCGGACTCGCAATGGTAAATCGAGCTTTATTAAGATGCTGCACACTATGCTGGGGCGGAATAACACCTCGGCGGTGAAATTAGCCGACCTCGAGGACCCACATTTCGTGCATGACCTGACTACTACTATGCTGAACGCACCAGATGAGGATGACGAGGGGAAAGGGAAGGAGTTGGCACGGAGCCAGTCATATTTTAAATCCATTAGTGCCCATGAGCCGATTCCGCTGAAGCTTCTCTTCTCGGCCGAGCCAGTGAAGGTGTCGACTCAGTTTATGAGCTTTTACCCGATGAACAAGTTGCCGGAGTGGACTGGCAGTGGGAAAGAGGCGTGCATGCGCCGTAGCCTGATATTGATGTTTAATAATGACCTCTCGAAGTTTGATAATAACGGTCGGAACTTTGAACAAGAAACTTATACGGAGGAGTTTTATAGTGAGGTGGTGCCGATAGCTTGTGCGTTTGCGACTTATTACCGCACGCGTCCGTTGGAGTTCTCGACCACGATGCAAGCCAACCGCGAGAGTGTATCTGAGGCGATCGATAGCTCAACCGCTTATCTCAACCTGTTCATCAAATACTTTAGTGGCTATCAGGTGACACCGCTTATTGATGACTATAAGTTGTGGTGCGCTGAGCAGGGTCTGACTTGGGATGTGAAGGACCTTAAGGCGAAACTGTTAACGGCCAATTCTCAGAAGACCACGGCGTATATTGATGGGGCGGTGCTCACGGTATACAAGTTCCCAGGGATGAAAGACAGCAAGTTGCCATACTTTGCGCCGCAGTACATGGTGCCAGAGTTTAAACGCTATGTGTCAGATATTACTAATACGGCGACTATTGGGGTTGGCCCAGATAAACAGCCGGCCAGGAGCGTGGTGGCTATGCTCGAGGAATATTACGCCAATGAGAAGGCGGAGTTGCCTGAGCAGATGCAGTTTGAGGGAGCGGTCGAGGACGGCGATATTGAGGATGTGTTCTAATGAGTATAGCGGATGAGATAATTAGACAATCGAATCGCGCCCCGGTGTCCACTGCCCCAGAGGGGTATTATGAGGATGACATGGGATATTGGGTGGAGAACAATATTGACCAGGACTTAGCCAAGTATGCGAAGTATTTGCTTTTTCGGATATTGAAGAAACATAATAATATCTATATCCGATATGGGCAGTTATATTGTGGGCATCGGGCGCTGAGTGGCACTGCACAAGATGTGCTGGAGTTGGTGGACTTACCGACTGCCAGATGCCGAGCTGGCCAAGCGGCGTGGATATTTAACCGCCTGAGAGAGTTGTCTCCTGAAATCGACGAGACTAAGATTAGGGTGTCCGTTGATGCGTATTGGGACATGGACGCGGCGGAATTGAGAGAATTAACAAATGTAAGAACCATAAGGGGTGAAAATGCTAGAGCGTAATTTTAAGAAGAATTTTCAGAAAAGACTGAAAAAGGCGATTAAGCCGACTGCGATTTTACAATATAAACAGGATGCCACGACGGTGGCTGGGTTCCCAGATACCATTATCCTAGGGCCAGAAGCAGTGGTGGTGTTTATTGAGTATAAGAATAGCAAGAACGCGAAGTTCCGTCCTGGGCAGAAGGAGTGGGGGCAGAAGCTGCTCGCTAATAACTTCTTCTATTATTGTGTCTACCCAGAGAACGCGGACGAGGTGCTCAAAGAGCTAACGGAGATAATGAAATGAAATGTATTATTAGGTGTAGTTGTGGGGGTGTGAAGACGAAGATGGAGGCGGCTATGAATTTGATCGCCCCAGGTGAGCCGATGCCGCCAGATTACAAGGGGAAGGACGCGATTAAGAAACTGGCGGAACGCTACCCGAACACTAACCTGTCTCGGCATCTGGACGCCGTATCTAAAAAGCGTGGCCGATACTGCTATTATCTGGAGTACACCGAGGACGGCGATATCAAAGACTTCCGCGACCTGATGACAGGGAGAAAGGTGTATTAATGCTAGCAGTGGTGGCATGCCAGTGCGGGAGTAGCGACACGCTGGTGCGAGCGAAGCTGGCGAAGTTTGGCTACGCGCATAGCATGGATATTCCGATTGTTAAGGGGAGGGAGAAGAGCTATTCAAAACTGAATACTCTCCCCCAGTTCCCAGAGGTGAAAGAGCTGCGCGCATATATACAAGGGGTGACGAAGTGGGCAATCATAATTGGTTTTAATGACGAGCGAATGCGCTGGGTGGATTTGGCAAATGGGACATATGTGAAGAACGATGTGGATGCAGAGCTACTCATCAAGCATTTTGGCATAGACACGAAGTGATTTTGCATAAACAAAATAAATATTGTACTATGAGAGTAACAATAAGGAGGGAAAAATATGCAGCCAACTTTGCCAAAAGGCTTCATCTCAATAGAAGACGCGGTAAAGCTTATTCAGTCCGATACGCGCACGGACGCCAAAGTAGATACTAAAAAGTTAGTCCAAAGTATGATTTGGATCGAGGAAGCACACAACTTCCGTATCCCACTCATGAAAACGACTAGCGATAAGAAAGTCGTGAGGAACGGCTCTCGCTATGTTTATGTGGCGACCTCTTATGAGAAAGAGGTATTAAAGAAGGCAATCCGTGACCATTACCGTGATATGGTCGGTCATGAATACGAAGCTCCAACTGTTAGAGCCGTGTCTTCGGTTGCCGACGAGGAACAATCTGGTGGTGCAGTTCGCCCACGCAAGAGCAAACCAATCGCTAAGGAAGGTGCCGTCATCGGTACTGGCGAGAATATCACCACTAACGGGGCAGACTTGTAATGGAAAACCTGAAATACTTGAAGACGCTCATCAAGCGCATCGAGGACTCAGGGAAAGCTATTGCCAAGGCTGAAACTTCAGCTGAGGTCTCCGAGCAGGAGAGATTAATCCACCCTGTCTTGAAGGAGATGCAGATGGTGACGCCTCGTGTCTGGGACGACTATATTAAGGCTACCCGTGACCGTCGCAAAGAGATTTCGGAAGGTAAATAATGGAAGCCGAGGTGGTAGAGGTCAAAACTAGAGAGCACTCTTCGATTGAGGATGTGAATGTTCATCTGTTAGACAAACTCGATGAGCTGATTGACGACATCAACCCGAAAGACGCTGATATGGTGCGGGCGATTACTGAGAGTGTAGCTAAATTGAATGCCTCGCTTAAGGGTAATAATATCTTCACGCCGCAGGAAACTACGGAAGAGCGCAAAACTCGGGAAGCCCAAGAGGCTATCTTAGGTGCAATGAAGGGGGATTAGCCTATGGGGCGAATCCTCGAGAATGATTATCAAGACGACAATATCTTAACAGGCGACCAGATAAAGGCCGCTTTGTCGGGTGATTTTGATGGGTTCAAATATTTCTTCGAGCACTGCTTGTTGATCCAAGACCGTGATACCCGTCAGTTCATCCACCCGAAGATGAATAGGGGGCAAGAGATGATTGCCAAGACTATCTTGGGGTATGTGGATAAAAACTCCCGTGCCACCGTACATAAGGAGTGCGTTATCTTGGGCCCGCGTCAGTTCGGTAAATCTACCCTGCTTACGGCTATCGCTAACTATATCGTGGCTTATGTGTCTGGGATGGAGAACCTGAACGTAGTCCATACGATGCACCAAGCAACAGCGGCGGCCAAATACTTTAAGCAGAAGATTTCCCCGATTGTGACAAGCGTGCACCCGATGATATTCCCGACGATTGAGCGGGATACTTTGGGCACTTCTACCCTGCTCAAATATAGAGATGTTAAAGGTATTCGCCGAGGAGGATATTATGAAATTACTAGCGCTGGGTCTAACTCTGTTCGCTCTGGCACTGTGTCTGTGTGGCTTTGCGATGAGCCTTCAGAGTATCGTAACCCGGAGGCGGTCGAGGACTCCGTATCAGGTGCTATCTCTAGTTATGGTTGGTCTTTTACTGCTTATATTGGTACTTTCTCTGATCGCCTTACTGAGTATTTCCTGAATAAGATTCAGACTGCGCTCGATAACCCGAACGAGATGGAGCTTGTCTTTATCCCGTGGTTTTTGGTCTACGGGCGCGAGGGCGATGGCGCTGGTCTGACCGAGGAGGACTATACCGACTACGACAAGGATGTGGTCATTCCAGAGATGATTAAGTATGGCGTGCCGCAATCAGAGTGGCACGATAAGATTGGCTGGTACCACAGGCGTGCTCTGCGTACTTCTAAGATGAAGTTCGAGTTCCCAACTTCAATTCAGGACATCTTGAACCTCACCTCTGATAGGTCGGTGTTCAACAAGGAGTCGCTCGACAAGCAAGAAGACAATCTTATGTCTGGTACACCTTACCGAATTTTGACGGACAATGCCACTGGGCGGGTGGAAGCCCAGAAGACAGATATCTCGCCGTTTATTATTTATAAGCCACCAGTTTATGGGCATAAATACAGGATAGCGATAGACCCGATTACGGCCCGATCGGAGGAGTCGGACAACTTTATTATGCACGTCATAGATACGGGCAACCATGAGCAGGTGGCGACCTTTGCCGACAGGGGTCTGCCAGATGAGGACTATGCTGACTGGGCGGTGTCGATTGGCACGATTTATAACAAAGCTGAGCTGTGCCCAGAGTTGAATGTGGCGAACGGATTTATTGTGGCAGTAAATGCCCGTCGGTATTATCATTGGTATTATGAGGACAAGAAGGCTCGCGCAGACCGTGTCCCGGGTCTGCGTACTTCTGTGGCCTCTAAGGAGAGGATGATAGATGCGCTGGCATCTCTGTTAGACCGTGGGGCAATCATAATACATGACGCAGAAACCTTAGACGAGCTAAGGAATATGGTGAAGAAGGTGAAGAGTCGCGCAGATGGCTCTCGCTCTCTCCGTATGCAAGCTAAGAAAGGCCACCATGATGACCGCGTGGCCGCTCTCTGGATTTACGCTGGTAGCCTGAACCAACGGGAGCTGGAACGCGGGAAACGAACTGGCTGGGCAATTTTGTAATTAATTTTTCGGTTAGTAAAAATAGCCATGCTATAAAATAATTAAGTCTAGCGAAGTTGATAGACTAATCCCTGGTGAGCCCGACGGAAGGCAAAGCCGTAGAGCCAACGCCAGGAGGAAGCCGATTAGCAGAGCAGCTATGGATTAGACGGAGTTGCAACCGCCGAATTGTAGTAGACGCATAACAAACTTTAACCCGAAAAAGGAATTAACTTTATGGCTACCGAGTATACGACTTATACTCAAACCTTGGTTACCACTCCTACTCAGCCATCGACCGAGACCGTTTTCGATTACGATATCCAATTCCCTCTTTATCGTGAAATCGTAAAGCGCGACCTCATCGATGAGCCGGAAATGCGTAAAGAGCTTAGCTCCGCCGAATCTTTCTTCACCGGCGAACGCATGATTGATGCTGGTACCCTCCTTGCAAATCTTAAATACGGTCAGGAACTTATTGTTAACGTTCGCAAAGACCAAAACCCATTCTCGCTCTTCCAGAAAAAAGCACTCGAATATGCTTCCAATGGCGAAGACGAATGTCACGACCACATCGTTCTCGATTGTGAAGTCCCTTGTATCAACACTTTGCCGACCTTCGAGCAACTTCGCTTCCGCTTTGACTGCGAATATGCTTACGGTGTCCGCATGTGCGACAAGAATAAAGACTTCTGGGATACTGCTTTCTTCACTCGTCAGTATGCCCTTTCGAAGCGTGCTTACCAGTTTGGTCGCGAAGTTGACCTCTGGAACAAGGTTATTGATGGTTTGATTGCTGCCCCAGCAACCACTGTTGATGCTAAGCTTGCCGCCGTCCATCCAACCCATTACTGGGAAGATCAAGGTACGGTTACTGCTAACGCTCGCTGTGTCGTTCCTGAAGCTTTGTACTACTTGTATCATGCTTACACGAACATCAACCCAACCGTCTTCATTTCTGATGAATTCGCAACTGAGTTGATTAAGAGTGTTGAGACTGTTTACAACCTCAACTTCCAACCAACCCGCGTCAACACCTACGAACAATGGCACTTGCCTGGCTTCCAGCTCGCTCCACGCGTCAAGGAAATCCTCGGCATTTCTGCCCCAGTAGTAGTCCTCGAACGCAGCCCATGGTTGACTGTCGGTTCCGGCTCTGGCTCTGGCGCTGGTTCGTTCAGCACTCAGTACCCGCTCTGGAACGCTGATGCTACCAAGCAATACGTCGCTATCCTCGACCCACGCGTCGGCTATAGCTTCGAGAAGGACGGTTACCATCTCAATATCAAGCCATACGACTGTGACAAGCTCTATGTCGGTATGATTGATACTGTCTATGTAGGTACTGGTATTACCTTCCCTGTCTTCGGTTTGATTATCGAATTCGATCCATTCGAATATTGCTAATCGCTGATAACGCAAGAAACCTCCTCCGGGAGGTTTTTTGTTATTATGAGAATATGAAGACAGAGCAATGGAAGCCGATAAAAGGCTATGAGGGGAAATATGAAATAAGCTCTCTGGGGAGAGTGAAAAGTCTTAGCAGAGCAAAACATATCCCAAATGGGGAATTTAGATTGTCGACCGAGAAGATTCTTAAATTTGGGGAGAACGGGCGTGGGTACCGTTTGGCTTATTTATACAAAAATAGCAAAAAGAAAAACGTACAGATACATCGCCTCGTAGCTGATGCGTTTATCAATAACCCAAACGGGCTGGAGCAGGTGAATCACATCGATGGGGATAAGACGAATAATGCGGTCAGCAATTTAGAATGGTGTTCCTGTAAAGACAACATACGGCATGCTACTAGAGTGTTGTGGCGTGGGCATGGCGAAAGAATCTCTCAGCGCGGAATGGACGGTGCCATATTGAGATATTGGTCTAATGCGAGTGAGGCCAGCGAAGAATTAAAAATAAATCGTGCACATATTAGGTTATGTGTTAACGGAGTGCGTAAAAGCGCAGGAGGTTTCATATGGAAAAAGGCAGTATAAGCACTAAGGACTTAGACATCGTTTATTTTATTAAGGACGGCGTTCACAACGAGGAGTTTCGATATTCTCTTCGCTCCGTCTGTAAGAATATGCCACATAAGCGCATATGGGTATTCGGAGGATGCCCGAGAAACATCGTCCCCGATGTCCGCATCAGAGTGGTGCAAGAAGGTAGAACGAAGTGGGATAAAGTGCACGCCATGTTTAAGCTTGCTTGTGAGAACAAAGAATTGTCGGACAACTTCATCTTGTTTAATGACGACTTCTTTGTTATGAAGCCAACTGACAAGATCGAGACTATTCATCGTGGCTTGCTAGATGACCATGTGAAGGTTCTTGGTAAAGGTGAGTATGCGAGAATGCTATCTGGCATCTCTGACGAGCTCAAGCGCCGCAAACTAAGCTCTTATTCTTATGAGCTTCACACGCCTTTTATCTTTAATAAGAAGAAGCTTCTGAAGCTCTTGAACGACAATCCAAACCTGCGCTGTACCCGCACAATGTATGGCAACACCTATAAGATTGGGGGAAAGCGTGCGAGCGATGTTAAGATTTTCTCGGCTAATCCAGGGTTCGATTATAAGACGTCCGCCTTCCTCTCGACTGATGACTCTGTTATTACCCGTAATAACGACGCTTGGCGTTGGATTCAAAAACAATTTCCAGAAGAGTGCGAGCATGAGATTTCGACTTGGCATTAACAGATAGAGCATAATTATCTAGGGCCGCCGCAGTTTTTTAATTTCCCGCAGGCGGCTTTTTGAGCGCATAATTTAAGTAGTAGTTGCACCTTAGAGTTGCTCATAGAAAGGGGGTAAAGCATGAAACTGACGGTTGAGTTCTACAAAGACTTCGACCCATCTGTTTTAAACGGCATGGGCTATGTTTACACATTCCGCACGCTGTACATGCAGGGGTCGAGAGAGCATCTGCTCGAAGCAATCCGCATCATTGATTCTGTCACTTCTGAACGTTCAATCATGTTGAAGGGGGATGAAAATGAGCAAAAAGAAATGGAAAAGGAGAAGAAAGACTTGGCATCGGCACAGGGCGCACATAATGGGTCGGAACAAGCATCATCTGCTGTTTCAGAGGATTCATTGGTCAACAAGGTATGCGAAGCTCCTGCGAATGGCGATGGTGCGTGACGTACCGATTCACATTCACAATAAGCTCCACAATCAAGTCCTGCATGACGTACCGAAGCCTGATGAGAAAACGCTTAGAGCCGCCTACAATTCCTATCTCGACCAAAAGACGATAGTTGACTCGCTTGGCATCTGCCAGCTCATTCTGTGGCTTTGCGACGAGATTCCTGATGAAGCGTTCCGAGCTTGCATGATGAGGCAATATGAGTTCTTTCGCTCCGAACTCATGGGCGGTTTTGATTGACCGCCTTTTTCCTGGCCTGTTAAAAAAGATTGCCCATTATACTATAATTAAAAGAAAAAAGGAGGGTCATGCCGGGAGGCTACAGTTATCTTTATAGGGGGACTCAAGGTGCAAAAGAACACGGAGAGGAGGCTATTAATGTTATTACTGATGTTATTCAGTGGGGTCGCAAAAAGGAGCTAGGCGACCCGAAGGCTCAGTTAAATAAAGTCATCGAGGAGGTTGGAGAAATCGCTCATGAGATTTCCCGTAATAACTATGACCTTGATGCGCTTGAACAGCCAGATGAGTTGGTTGACGCCATTGGCGACGCTCTAGTGACGGTAATTATTCTTGCTGACATCTTAAATCTCGACCCGATCGGCTGTTTAGAAGAAGCGTATGGTGCCATCGCTGAGCGTAAGGGAGAAACTAAAAATGGTACATTCGTCAAGGCGGAGGAGTAGCCAAGACGGCCCATGCGAAGGGAAAGTAATATATAGAACGGAGAAAGAGGCAGCCCGCGTGGGCAAATGGCTGAAAAGAAAAGGATTTGTTAAACACCCATATTTTTGCGATAAGTGTAAGGCGTTTCATTTAACCAGTGATAAATTAAAACAAAGGAGGAGAAATGGCTAAAATCAATTTAACGGAAGAGGTGCTCAAGCATAGTGACGATGAGATTATTGAGTATTTATCGAATGTGTCGAAGGGGATTAGGAGCACTTTTAGGCGTGCGATTGAATCTGATGACCCAAATCTGCTTTATATTACTCACACCGATGTGGAGATTATTACCACTATCTTAGCGGCACTTGATAGACGGAACAAAGAGCGCGGGTTATAATAGCAATGGCATAGGTGGTGCGACCACGCCCACCTATTCCTTCCTTAATTAGCGTGGTCGAGGAAGGAATGTTATGCAGGAGGAATGGAGGCCTGTTGTCGGATACGAAGGAATTTATGAAGTTAGTAATTTAGGCAGAGTCAAGCGCATATTATGTGGCCGCGGGACTAAGGGCGGCATATTGTCACAAGGTGTCAGGAAATGTGTATATGGCACCGGGACCACAAGGTATAACCATGTAGTGCTGTCATACATGGGCAAGACCGAGACGAAAACTGTTCATAGGCTAGTTGCAGAAGCGTTCATCCCGAACCCAGACGGAAAAAGAACAGTTAACCATAAAGACGGGGACGGAGAAAATAATATCGTCAGCAACCTAGAGTGGGCTACGCAGAGCGAGCAAGAGTTGCACAAATGGTATACTCTTGGGCATAAAATTATGTCAGATAAATTTGGATATAAATCTACTAGAGTTAGGTGCGTTGATACCGGCGAGGTGTTCAATAGTATAAGGTTGGCTTGTTTAGCTAAAAATGTCGACAGAAACTGCCTCGGTAAATGTCTCAGTGGCAAGCAAAGCTCCACAAAAGGTTTGCATTGGGAAAGAGCATAATATATAGTGGAATTATCAACTTAAAAGAAAGGATACTTCAATGGAGAATACTCCTAACGAAGCGCCCGCTGCGGCACCCGCAGAGAGTGTAGCAACGCCTAATAACAACTCTACTCAGCCAGACATGTATGGTTTTACAAGCGAGCAGTTGGCTGATATGAAAAAATTTTTCGACAATAATGGAGGATACGATAAGGTTAAATCCCGAATCAGTAACCCTACTCCAGCCCCGGTTCAAGAGCAAAAGCCTGTCGAGCCAGAGAGGCCTGTTGAGCCTGAAAAACCAGCTTACAGAGCTCCAGCTGGGTCAATTACCCCACAAGAGTTCTTAGCCCAACAATATTTCGGAGCTCTCTCTCGTGAGGAGAAATACGCCAATATCGCCAAGGAGGTAGAAAGCGGTGCGGTCTTAAGAGATATGGCGGAATTCAATATTCACCCATTAAACGAGGACGGCTCACTCAACGACGCTATGGTTCGTAAGTTCTTGGATTTCAAGGCCCAGACCGTAGCCGCCAAACAGAGCAGTGCTATGCCAGAAGCTGGCAGTGCTCCGACCGTGGATTACATCCCTGTTGATGGCGACATCAAGGATATGCGTCAGGCTATGGCTATCTTGCAGCAAGATTCTGCGTATAGGAGCGCAGGTCAGGCTGGTCACCCAAGCGCAAAACAGGCTGAGGAATTCATGCGCTCTGCATTGAATCCAAATATGCCAAAAAAGTCAGAAGGCCCAAAGCAGTGATATAATAGAAGAGCATAGCTTTTCTCCAAAAAGGTCTTGCAAAAGAACACCCTTAATCAGTCGGGGTGTTCTTTTTTACCCGACAGAATAGTGTATTGTAAAATAAAGTTATGGATTCATATGACTTTATTGACTATAACCATGATTGGAACTATCCGATCCAATGGCTCGAGGAGTCTGATTTTGCCAGGACTTCTTACCATTACTGGTTATGGAGAGCTAGCTTGGCAAAACTAGGTAAGCCTTGTAAGAATCTTTATCAGGAAGAGTTAAAAACAAATCTTGCTAAAATCGACAAAGTTGACCGTGCAAAATACGAAGAAGCGTGCACTTGTGTGCCGGACGGGACATCTTTCGCCCTTAAAAAGGCGGCAGATAACCGCGCCAACCAGATGTCATCTGGTGTGGATACTTATGAGTACCAGATTAATGACCCATATATGCTCATTGATGACGACACCGAGGATTTGCTCGCTGCTAAGTGTAAACAAGATTATATTAAGAATAAGCTGGGCATTCTTTCTGCCACCTTCTCTCGTGATTTAACTTGGGCTGGCGTGGCTGCCGTCATAGTTAAATACGACCCAGTTTCCGACAAGAACCGCGTACTCCGTGTGAACCCGAAGAATATTTGGTTCGATACCAAATACTCTTCTCTTGGCCTCGAGCGTTTCCGTGGCTACTCCACAATGATTAGCTGGCGAAAATTGAAAGAGATGATTGCTAATGACCCGAACGAAGAGGTGAACCTCAATATCAAAGCCCCAGACCGCTCCATTATGAGAGAGGAGGAAGATGACAAAGGCAAGAAACATTGGGTGCCGAATCAGACTGCCAAATACAGTAACCGTAAGATACGAACACTTAATGGTCTGGATATTTATGTTGAAGACCTCAACCGTCTTGCGACTTCTACTCAGTTATCTGGTGGCCTTAATATGTTTGATGAATATGACCACGACCTCCGTACTTGCTACAACCTGAACTGGTATCGCACTTACGCGAGCGACCCAAAGAAACGCACCAGCTCACTTTACAACGGTGATGATGTTGAGCTTACCGTGCTCTATGACCTCGACCAGAAGATTGAGTTCAAGATTATTAACCGTCGTTATGTAATTGCTATCAACCGTAAAGCCTTCCGCCGCAAAATCGCTTTCACGATTACGAACCCGATTACTGGCGAACAGAAGAAGCGTATGGACGACTTCTGTCTCGACTGCCCGCTCAAGTTCCAGTTTGAAGAACAAGAGAATATGGACAAGTTCCCACACCCATGGGCTCCAGTGTTCTCTCTCCTTGATACGCACGATGAACTTTGTGGCTGGCGTGCGAAGCGTGACCATGTGAGCAAGATTCTGTCTATTCTACGCATTGAGACGAATGCTGCAGATGCTGCCACTCTCCGTGGCGTGCTGAACATTATGGGCATTGTGTTAGATGATATTCAGGGCGAAATCAGTACGATTAACTTCCAGTACGACTACACCCCGATTGATAGCGAAATTGCCTTCCGAGAAGGACGCATTCAGCAACTATTACATGCCTATGACCAATTCGATGCCTTACAGGCTATGGGCGACCGCGCAAGCGCGGCAGAGTCTGGTATGGCCAACGGAGCCGTGGCCCAGGGCTTATCGACTCACCAAAACGCTATTATGGAGCTTTACGCAGATATTGCTCGCCAGTGTATTGAGAACCGCGTGGCCTACTCATCCCGCCAAGAGTTCCCGGTGAATAACTATGGGGAAAACTCCTCCATCACGATTCAGCAGATGGCTCTCGACGCTATCGTTAGCGTGAAGCCAGCTCTTGCTAAGAAGATTCAAGAGAAGGCTCTCGCTTCTAATTCCTTGCAGCTCGCCGCTAACCTCGCTCAGAGTGGCCTCATCAACCAGAACGGTATCGCTTATCTTATTGAACAGGCTCTTATGGGCACTGTTCCACGCAAGATTGCTGCTTCGTTTGTCCGCGAGCAAGGTCCGAGCCAAGAAGAACTCGCTCTTGCTCAGCAACAGGCTCAGAATGAAGCTATGGCTCTCCAGCAGAACCAACAGGCTTATGAACAAAACCCAGTTCCGTATGAGGTCGATAATGTCATGCAAAACCAGAGCCCAGATGAGATAGACGAGATTATTGCGGGTCTATCTCAGGACGGTGGTGATGTTGAAGAAGAGAATATCGCAATGGTGTCTGGCGGTGGCCCGGAAGGTATCGATATGGAGATGCAGGATGGTGCGATGTCGACTGGCTTAGCTGGCTTAACCCCGGATACTGGCGGAGAATACGCAAACCCTAACTCAATGATTTAGGAGGAAAATGGAAATACTTTTTCATGACGACAACCCAATGGTCCACGAGCACTCCTCTGTGGACCAGTTCAAGAACTCTCTTTCCGCGTACCGTGGTGGGACGTGGTACCCTATTGAGTTCGACCAAATCGATTACATTGATTGTGACCGCGTCGTCAGCCACCCAATTATTATTGACGATGATGAGATAGGGTTTTACTTCCCTGACGCCTTTTGTGGAGCCCTGCGTGTTGGCCAGCACTACTATTTAGCTGATGAGATTTTACCCGCAGACGATATTGAATAATATAATGAAGGTATGAAGGATTGTAATTATATTCTTGTTGAGAATACTTGCCCAGAGACAAATTGTTGCAAAAGGCAGAAGTGCTGCTGTGGTTTGGGAAAGGTAAGTATTCCTGCAGCTTTAGGAGACGACAGCCCGTCCTCAGAGGCCCATCCAGCTGTCGGCGCATACTGCAACAAGATTGTTGAATATGAAGCAAACGGAGCTGTCTATATCTATAGTGGCGACGGATTATATACAAAGATAAGAGACGGGGCGTGACATGGCTACTAAACGGAAACAGGTAGCGATGCGAGTCACGAAAGCATCGCTGGAGCGAGCTGACCAGGAGCGCAGAAGCCGCTTGAAGAAATTGGGCGAGTGGATTCAGACTACTGCCGGAATTATAACCTCTGTTGGCATTATCGCAGCTGCGGCTGTTGGCGCTGGCACATGGTGTGTCGCTAAGGTCAACGAGGGGACGAACGCTAAGATTGACGCTATCGCTGAGCAGATGCAGGATTTGAAGCTCGACACTACGCGAAACCAGCTGCTTGTTCTAATGGAACATGACGAAAACGAAGAAGAGACATTGAAGGTCGCTAAATTCTATTTTCAAGAGCTGAAGGGGGATTGGTATATGACTAGCCTATTTGAGAGGTGGGCAGAAAAGCGTGGCGTAGACGCGAAGACCTTATTGCTTAGATAAAAATACATTGGCGAAATCCAATAAGATATACTAGAAGTATGAATTTAGACGATTTTTCTTACACCGAGAACGATCGCAGGTATATTAACCCGCAGGTTTCGCTCGCTGAGCAGAACGCCTTTATTAATAACCTGCGTAACAACCAACAAGATTGGACCGATGAAACCATCTCGGTCACAGAAAATCTTGGCACTAAAATACCTAGCCAACTAGGTGGGCTTATGGGCGGAAGCGGTTATTTTGCTTCCCGTTACCAGACCCCTCAAACTAACTCAATGGTATCTGACTTAAGAGCTGCAGCTCAGTCGCAGGCGTTAAGTCAACTGATGAATAACGAAATCGCGAAAGCCCAGAAGAGGTACAGTGATGCCTATCGTGCCGCGAAGAAGCGCGAGTCTGACGCCAATAGCAATGGTGGGAACGGCAACGATTTGGCGGATTATTTGAATAGCCTGAAGGCGGTTGCAGCCCCGAACGCTGCCGGCCCATTATTAAACACAGAACCAATCGACCCGAACACCACTGACCCAACGGAGCTAGAAGCATTAATAAGGAAAAGAGAGAACGAGCTTGGGCCATTGAAGAAACTATATGAGAGTAGCGACAAGAAATACGGCAATTTCTGGCTTACTCCTACTCCAGAATGGCTCGCTGAGCATGGAGCCCAAGAAGAACGCAAGAAAAGGATAGAGGCCCTAGAGAAAGAAATTTCCGAGTACCGATCGAGGCTGCAATAAAGGAGGATAGATGGAGAATAACAGTGGTGTTTACAAGGTTATTGGAGAAGACGGCAAAACTGAGCATATAATTTTTGCCCCTGAAGGTGGCTCCATACAAAGCAATCTGTCTTCTGGAAGTAGACAAGCTTATAAGACTAACGGAACAGATACGGAGGAGTATCTTCCTGCTGCTGAGGCGAAGGCTTCTGTTTCTATCGACCCATACGAGGGCACCGTTACGGTGTCTGGGCCGAAGTGGCTGATAGGCGATGTTATAAATTCTGACTCTTTTAAGAAGAACTATACTGAAAATAAAGCATTGCTTAACACCATCAATGCCTATCGCACAAACCCAGATTCCACTATTGCTGACCCAAAGACTGGTGAAGCGATAAAAATTTCAGATGTACTGAAGTCTTACCAGGACGGGGCTAATAGTTATGCTAATGCCTTCATGCAAATAAAAGAATACAAATTAGACGCTCAGAACAGATACGGCGTTAATTTTTCTGATGAGAACGTCTACACGGCTAACAACTACCATCGTAAAGACGATTATGACACGAATGGCGTTATCTACATCCCTGATTGGGCAGCTGATAAATACGACTGGGCGAGCCTAGGTTCTTACGACGCAGAGCATCGTTCAGTAAGCGCAGACGACTTTTATAAGAATGTCTATCTTGAGGATTTCGATAACCATACTTCTAGCGAGCTGCAAGAAGCCGCTAGAAATAAGATGACTGAGTTCACGGAGTATAACGTCTACGACAAAGAGGACGAAGCTGCCGCGAAAGAGCATGCGGCGAAAGCAGATGACAAAGCCTATGCGGATGAGCTCGCTCGCACTATTCAGATGTATAATATCGTGTCTCAAAACAGACCAGAAGTATCTGCCGCCTATAATGTGGTGCTGTTTACCTCGAGCTCTATCAAGTCATTCGGAGAAGCGGCTGGTAAGGCTGGGCAGAGTATTACTAGTGGGATTATGCAAGCATTTGAGGGGGTCGCGGATTTTATTCCTGGCGAGGTAGATGACTTTGCTTTGACTAAACTGAACCCTGTTTATTGGGGAATGTTCTTCTTAGGTGAGGGGATTACGTCTGTTAGGGCCACTGGTGGCGATATTCAAGATTACTCGAAGAATCTCCAAGAGGCAGTCAATGCCTTTATGGAGGGGCGTTCTGGCGAGCATATTGATTCGCGTAGACAGGAAATGGATGCAGCTTTTGCAGAATTCAATAGCAAGCTCAACCAAGTGTCTGGAGCTTGGGGCGCAGGCGAGGCGTTCGGCAATTTGGCTTATAAGATTGCGGAGAACGTCGTTGCACTTAATTTAGTTGGTGGCGCTATCGCTAAGGGTGCGGTGAAACTGGCCGGTGGGGTCTACCAGGGCAGCAAAGTAGTAGGCTTTACGGCCGGGAGTGTTGGCAGCGTGATGTCTAAGGTAATGTCGCCAAGCTCAGTCGCTACGGTATTCAAGACGCTCGGCTTTTCTGGTAACGTCTTAGCCCAAGGTGTGCTTGAGACGTTTATTGATGACAAAGACTTGCTTAACAAGGCGATTGCCTCTGGCGAAATGACTGATGAACTATGGGACAAGATTAAATACAATGTACTATGGAACACAATCGGTGAAGCCTCTGGGTTCGGTGCATCTAAAGGCATCGCCTGGACGCTAACAAATACTACCCCTGGCAAGCTTATAAACACCAGTATGATAAAAGCGTCAGCCACGATTTCTGGCAAGAAATTCCGCGCTCTCTATAACATCATGAAATGGCTGAACAAGGGCGATGTAGATACGGCTGTATCTGAGCTTAGCAAGGCCACAGACACTGCCGTCAATTTGGGCAAATACAATACCTCGCAGTATCTTGCTTTAGCTGAGGCAAGTGAGCTTATTGCGAAAATGCCAGTGACTAAGGAGTTAGATGAGGCATCTATTAAGTTACTTAATGACGCCTATGATTTGGTGTACGGCAAGCGTGGTTTGGAAGCTATGGAGGTTGGTCAGGAGACCGTCGATCAAACAACAAAAGCCGTAGAGGACGCTAGCGAGGCTGTTTCCAAGAGCGACATCACCCCTTCCAAGAGTCTTAGCGATAGGATAAACGCCAATTTCGAAAACCAGCGCAAGGCAGTTTTGCTGCGTATGAATCTCGAGAACCAGATTGACGCAATTAATAAGGGCGTCTCAATCAAGATGTCTGAAATCAATACCTACGCTGGGAAGACCTTTACGGAATATGCTGATGCCCAGAACAAGGTTATGACGATGGAGCGCCGCAGAAGTGGGCTCACTTTCCGCGAAAAAGGCAGTTTACTTACCAAGGAGTCTAGCGAATGGCTTGGCTATAATACCCAAATCACGCGTTATAGCGCGAAGATTGCTAAGGTCGATGCTATTAAAGCTACTGAGGGGATGGACCTCAAGAAAGCAGTCAGAGCTGCTGGGTTTAAGAATGTTTCAGATTACAAGGGTAGTGTAAAATATCTTGCTGATATGCAAGCTAAGGTCGGCGAGCTCAGCGCAAAGCTTGGCCCAGAGCTGACGAATGCTTTAGGTGATTTGCAGATTAAGCTAGCTCGTTACAGTAAGGCTGTCGACGACTACATGATGGCTCGTGGCTACTACACGAAAGAGATGACTGAGAAAATTTTAAAGTGGCGTGCTTCTGGTGACTGGGGCGAGGACGGCGAATTGTTTATCCATACCGCCCGTCTGTTCAATACGGAAGACATCGATTCTGGCGTTAAGAGATTTGTGGCTGATTTAGAAAACCCATCTATGTTTGCCACTAAAATGGTTGCCGATGATGCCGAGTTCTTGAAGCCGGGCGATATAGAAGACTCCTTCCTTGACCCGAATATGGTGATGTATGGTCGTCTCCGTGCAAGTGCTGCTGTCGCCCGCGGTCAGGATATGGGCCGTGCTTTACATGCTATCTCGCTCCCGTCGCGCAAGTTGGCTGGCTTCAATCTTGATGGCACGAGTGCTTACGAAGCCCAAATCATCACCAAAGACCTAGGAAAAATGAAGAGCGAGTTCATGAAGGCCTTTAATTCTACCAAGGGGAAACCTCTGGCTGACGCTATCAAAGAGTCGTTTAGTGAGGAGGGGATTATCGAAGAGGGCCTCAATAAGTACAGATCCTATAGGAAGGTCACCGAAGGTAAAGAAGCGAAGACTCTTGCTCGCCAAGAAAGAGATGTAAGCCGAGCAATCAAGAATAAGCTAACCTCAAGCAAGGGCGTGCAGAACAGTCTTATCGATAATGGTACTGCGGACGACATGGCCCAGATGATTGGGGCTGCCCCTGATGGGGTCGCCGTACCTTCGTTTGATTTCAGGAACATGAAATCCGCGGAATTTAATGAGTGGTACGCCCAATATGGTGTTACAAAGACTGGGAGAGATAGTGCTGTCGGTAGATACATAAAAGACAAGTTGGGCGACCAACAGGTTAATATTACTAATGTCAAAAAAGTGTTACGAGCCGACCCTAACTTCACTGCTGGCGTTCAGAAGTCATGGGTGAAAAGTGGTGATGGAGCTGCTTTCAGAAAAACAGACGCATATAAGCAATATGTTGACGCGCAATACGAGGCAACTCTTAGTGCCAAAGATAAAACTTGGCTTGCTTCTCATCGGAAGAAGCTTGAGGACATCGTGAACAGGCGCTTGAAACTGCAGGCTGAGGCGGAAAATCTGACGATTGACCCGAAGGATTATAAGACTTTTGGCAAGGAATTCGTGTCTCAAATTGAGGGGATGAGTAACAATGTTATTACTGAGATGCAGACACGGCTGGCTGGGAAGAACCGTACTTTCGATGATTTAGTGCAAAGGCTCGTTGATGCTGGGGCAGACAAAGAGTTGGCTGAGGAATATGTCATTCTTCACCAATTAAGCAAAATGAAGGCCGACGACTTCGCGGCCCCGTTAAAAGCTACTTCCGGGAAGAAAGTCGCACCGAGTGCCGTTCAAAAGGAAGCTAAAAAAGCTATGGGCAAAGATATTGCTAAGAAGTACGGCGAAGAAGTAGCAGATGTTATCGCTAGTGGCGTTAAGGACAATATTGATAGTATGTTCCGCGAGAAAGAGATGCTATTAGCCAAAATCAACGGCGCTCAGGATGTCATGGATATGGACCGATATTGGAGTGATATCGAGAAGCAGATGGCCGATATCCGCAAAATGGGTATTACCTCGGAAAAGGGAGGTAAGTTGAAGCTTGATGATATTCGCGGCACGCGTAATGTGGTTCAGCTGGTAGACCAGAGCGGTACGCTGCGCTTTTATGAGACTTCTCCTCTTTATGCTGAACTAACAAACTTCAAGCCTAATTATTATTTCGAGAACACTAATAGAATCTCAGATACGATACTTAGCGTGAACAGTACGGCAAGCACAATATTCCGCTGGGGTACAACTGGTTTTGACCTCACTTCGTTTATTAACCAGTGGTTCCGCGATCCATTTAACGCAATTTTCGTCGGTGGAGCAAGGCCATTTACCGACCTAGGGACGGGCGGCATTAAAAGCACTTTAGCTTCTATCGCTTCCGATTCTATCCCATTTGGCCAAAGACTATTTGGTAAGTATGTGACGACAGAGATTTCTTCTGATATTGTCGAATCTTCTTTCGCCGCCAGTGAAGCTGGGCTGAAAGAGATGTTTGGCGAAGAGTGGCTAAAGGGGTTGCAGAAAGGCGCTACAGAGGGTCTATCTGGAGAGGCTGCCGAACAAGCCTATAAGAGGGCTGTTGTTGAGTATGCCGCTGGAAAGGCTGGTTACGAGGCATTGCCTGGTCTAGGTGGTGTGACTGAAGCCCAGTTCTACCGCGCCGACGCGGGTGAGGCCACGACGCTGAAGGAAGTTCGCAAGGAAGAGTACGAGATAGCTCTCGAGCGTGGGATGACAGAAGCGCAGAAGAAAGAGTTTGCTCGCCAGTCTTCTAAGATGCGAACAGCGTTTGATAACTTCTTTGAGGACACCTCTAGGGGTAACTGGCGTGAGTCGTTCCTCCGCAAGTCTGTCTATACGACCCAATATAAAAACGCTATCGAATCTGGTATGACTATGCAAGAAGCTCAAGCGTGGGCGACTCGCTATGCGCTAGATGCAACGACTGACTTCGGTCGCTCGTTCGCTTTTGGCAATAGATTTATCAAGAGCGTGCCGTATCTCGGGGCCGCGATTAATGGCCAGAAGTCGTTTATCCGTCTTCTTGAATTGGACCCGGCTGGTGTGATGGCTCGATTAAGCTTTGGAATGATTCTCCCTTATATGTCTATGCTCTCAGAGAGCTTAAGCGACCCGAAGAACCGTGAAATATATAAGACCATTAAAGAGTACGAAAAACAAGACTCTGCCTTCTTCGTACTTAACGGTTCTAAGGTGCAGATTCCTATCCCACAAGAGCTTTCGGGCTTCTTGGCTCCGTTCCGCCATATTGTGGAGAAGGCTTCTGATGCCCAAGATGCTTCCTGGCGCGACCTGATAACCAGTGATGCTCTAGGGATTTGGCCAATCGATTTGTCTGGTTTTTCCAATCTTGACGCAAATGATATCTTGAACGACGATGAAGAGACGGGGCTTGGAGCTCGTATTGGCCGCGGCTTAGAGAAAGCCATATCTGGCTTAATGCCTCCGACGGTCAAGAGCGCTTACATGTGGAAGTTCGGACGAGACCCATACACGGGGCGCAAAATCGATACATCGTATGTCGTTCTTAATGAAGACGGCGAGCCAGAAATTATGGACAGCACGAAGAGCCAAATCGCCCAGGAAATGCACCAGCTATTCCCGAATCTAAGCGCGTCTGCGGCTTTGAAGATTCTCCAGACCGCCTTCGGTCGCTCGACTATATCTGTTTTAGATGGTCTTAAGGGCACATTGGCAGAGGGCGTGAATATGGGTTCTTATGCCGAGTCATTAGCTGAACGCCTATCAGCTCCAGTAGATGGCGGTTCGGGCTATAACGAGGCCAAGTCTAATTGGAATAATGCGATTAATCAGGCTTATGCAAAGCGTCAAGAGATGCTCAATGACCCAGGTTTCCAGAAAGCTTTGTCCGCTATACGCAATACGAAGACCACGCCAGAGAAGCTTGAAGGTGCGAAACGAACTTACCGTGAGTATATGGACGAGTTCTCTAAGTATGTGTTGGATATCGCCAATAACATGAAGACGAAGTATCCAGACCAATACACCAAGACACGCGTTGCTCAGGTGGTCTCTCTGCTCACGCTTCCTACTGGGTATACTTATAATGACACCGCATACTCTTCGCAGCTCCAAACCGATAGCTACTATGATGCCAGAGCATCGGCATTAGATACGTTCTTGAGGATGGGCTTCCCAGATGCAGAGGTTGGCACGAACATGCTCGGTACGGCTTACTACGACAAGAACACTGGCGAATATCAGTTCAAAGAGTTCACCCCATACCAGATTGAAATGCTGAACAGCGAAGTGTTTGGCTCATCTGACCAGTTCACGGCTATGATACAGAGTGCGCTGAAAGCTGCCGAGATTAGCCCATCAGACAAATGGACAGCGTACTATTCAGCCAAGGACAAAGCTGAGCGTAAAGAGATATCAGCCGAGTGGAACAAGAATGTTGTTAAGCAGCTTTATCCGATCTTCTCCAGGTATGGCGCTGATTCTATCCTAGGCCACTCTGCTACCAGGGATGTGCTAGAGGATTATCTCTTGATTAGTAATCCGTTTAAAGCTAAACAATATATGTATGAGATATTTGGAGGAACTCAGTAATGTTCAACGAAGCTGAACTAGACGCAAGAATAGACGCTGCCAATGAGAGATATGTCACTGGCGATGAAATCCCAAACGCTCCCCCGAACCCAAACTCTAAGCCTGTGGAAAAACGTAAAATCGGCACAGGTGAAGAGGTGTGGGAGCCTGTGGATATTTATCAGCGCGATGCAACAAGGCAATATGAAGAATCGAAGAAGAGCTACCCGAGAGGCAGTTCTTCCCTGGTCAAAGCCGTCACAGAGTCCATCATCAACGGCAACGGCCCAGCCGATGGCCTCGCACGCGCCCGGAAGAGAGCAGAAGATGATAGTGAATCTCTGAGAGCTCAGGGGTATAAGGACAGGGCTGAACTAGTAAAACAGCAGTACATGCAGGAGAAGTTTCTCCCAGCAGTAGAAGCGGTCATCAACTATGCCAGCCCAGATGAGCTTCTTAACTGTCGCGAAGCCCTCTCTGCTCTTGATAAGATGGCGATAGGTGTTGGCTCGATGAGGGGATACACCGCCTCTTATGTGCGTCAGGCTTACGGCGATGCTCTTGGTCAGAAGGAAGGAGACAGCGACCCAACTGTAACCGAAATGATGCGTCGTATTAAAAGCCTCGTCAAGGATGACCAGTACCGTACTGCTATTGGTATGGCGAAGAAGTTAAAGAAACAGATTGACGACGGTCAGCATATCGCTAGCGATGAGGATTACGATGTGATTGGCCGCATGGTCGCCTACGCTGGTTAAATTTTTATCACTATATGGAGTGCCGTTTATAATAAAGATATGAGTTTATGTAATATGTGCGGCGGACCATTAATGGGATGCGGACACTGCGGACAGTGCCAGCCTAAGTGCGGGTGCAAGAAAAAGTGCCCAACTCCGTGTGGCTGCCCTGAGCAAATTCTTTCGATAGAGGCCGACACGACTCGCCCGGCTTATTTGCGCTTTAATCTTGGCGGTCGATCCGTCTGGTATGACTTTACTAGCGTGGTAAAGGCAGCCGAGACTTGTACAACCTTAATCCCAAACATCACGGCTCGCTCGCTCGTCTATGATGGCGAATGCGGAAGGCAGGAGATTACAGCCAGAGAGCTGGGCTCAATTTTACACCTAGCTGACATTGGCGATGTTGATGAGACGACGATTGGCGATAATGCCATCCTTGTTTATAAGAAGGATGCCGATTGTGGCGAGAACTGTGACGGCAAGAACGGCTGGATTGGCCTGAACCCAACAGAGGCTGGCGAGACACAGTTGACATACATCATGGGTTCTGACGAGAACGGCGAAGTCAAAAGCTTAATGCCGCCTGTTACGTCCAGTAAATTCAATTATTTAACCTGGGCGGCAGATGGCAAAGCCAAATGGACTATGATAAAACCAGCACTATCAGCCCCTGTTGATCCAGAGACTGGTCAAGTGAACAGGGTCTATCTCGACCCAACATCTGGCGAGTTAGTTTATGTAGCGGAGAACGTATAGGAGTAAGTTATGAGTATGACGAATATAGATGATTTCTACCGAAAAGAATGTCAGAAGATTGACGCCGACTGCATTGACGCTTATGTAGATTACCACTTAGATGAAGAAAACCCTGCTGGGCTCTGCGTAGAGACGAGTTGGGGAGGCGACTGCTTAGACTTGACTCCCATCGTGAAGGCTGCCGAGACAGTCACAACTCTCCATCTTTCCCCAGAAGAAGACCCAAACTGCTTGGTTTACGAGCGCGAAGATGGCCAGTCAGACTGCATTACTGGCGACGAACTTTCTCGCATCATCTCGATGACAAAGCTGAAGGACGTTGACCAGGGCACCGCTCCTGTTAATGGTGATGTTTATATCTATCGTGATGGCAAGTTCTATACATTCAATCTTCAGCAGTATATGGACGACACCGCCCAGACAATCAGCAATATCAACGCCGCTATTACCCAGATTCGTAACCAGATTGCGCCTATTATCAATAGGTGGCAGCTGCCGAACCAGGTACCTGACGATGCTAAGATTATGCTCGGTAATATTAACTTGTACTCTGACACTGGTGCGGTCATTAACAGCTCTGGCACGGCGACAAGCCTAGATAAGAGCCATGGTATTTATGGCCACGACCTCAATACAGATAAGGCACAAGATGAAATCTTTGGTTAAAGGAAAGGATTAATATGAGTTGCGGTTGCAATGATAACAAAGTAAAAACAGTAAAGGTCGGCGATGTTGCTATCGACAACTTAGCTTCATTGCCAGACTACATTTTAGCGGTTCGCTCGGTTGAAGACGAAGCCACTGGTGAGATTAAGAACGCGATCGTTCGCGTCCCATCGGATACGCTCTTCCCGAATGCGAGCCAAGATAACGTGGTGGGCGAAGCCATTAATAACCTCGCTATCACGGTTCCAGAGAACCAGGTGAGAGCTGGCTACATTAAGAATGAGGTCGGTATGAACACTATGCAGTATGCTGGGACCGACCACCCTGCGATATTCCTAATGCTCGGTCTCCATACTGATAACATTATGCGTATCCAGAATACTGGTTTCGTGAATCTCCCAGCTGGCCATAATTATATTGTTGACACCCAGTATTACTTAGGTGAGAACGGCGAGCCAGTCACGGACGGCTCGATTACCAATCAGCCATTATTCGTGCCAATTAGTAATACCAAGCTAGCAGTCACCCTCGACGTCTCTAGGTGGGGTATGTCGATTTCACCCGACGACCCAACAATACATTAAGAGATACCCCCATGTCGGGGGTATTTTTTATATGCTCACTTAAACGACTCGTTATAATAAAAATATGAACAACGAAATTTCGAACAAACCTTGTGGCTGCGGTAACTGCGAGCCAATGTGCACTACCTGCGGTCGCCCATGGATCGTCTGCAAAGGCGAATGTGGCTGTAAAAAACCTTGCTGCTGCAAGAAAAAAGTAAACTTCTGTGAATATGGCCGTATGGCTCATGGCTGTATCCGTGAACGCGCTCCTGAATGCCCAATGCAAGCGGTCATCCCGAGTGTAGTGGTGGAAAGTATCTCTAATCTCAGGAACTTAGCTGACTGCTTTGTCCACGTTACAAGCATTAACACTACCTTCTATATTGACGATAAGCATCGTATGATAGTCACTTGGGCTGGCCCAGTCGAAGTTGACAACTACGATTATCAAAACAACCCTCTGGGGCTGCGTAGCCAGACCGTGTACGATTTCGCCAACAACCGCGCTATCTATTACAACGCCACTGGCAACTACGAAATCTATCAACTTGGCGGCAGCGAAGGAGCCACCAGGCTCGCTATGAGCTGGGAAGGAGGACAGTCCCCGGAGAGTTGGGTAGACGTTAATGGTGGCACCGGCCCGAGGGTAGAGCAGGCGGCTGGGTATGCTAATATCATTAAGTTCCAAATTCCGAATGCGGATGTCCAGTTTGAGAATGAGAGCACGGGAGAGACGCTGACTGTGAGCCAGGTTTATAACTTAGCTGAGTCTGGAGAAAAAATCATCCTAGACCATGTGCCTCTGGGGGCATATTACCCATATTCTAACGACGACATCATATTCGCTAATTCATACGCAGATAATGTCGAATTATCTAATTTCATACACGATGAGAGCAGCGAAGTCACCCTATCAAGTTACACTGGTGGAGCGTTTGTGGGGTGCGCGGCCGCAGAGGTCAGCGCGTATTTCGGTGTCCAGATCACGAAAGCCTCCGACTCCCAGGAATACTCATTCTTCGTCAATGGTCTCGGCAAGTTCCAGAGTTATTAAGGAGGTAGAGTATGAATACACCACATTTACGAGGATGCCCGAACATCGACTGCCACAACAATAAGGATTGCTGCCCATTCAGAAAGATTGTTATCCCTGCAGTGATGGGCGACGATTCAGAGGAAAGTCCAGCCGCTCCAGAGAATGGTAGGTACCGCAACGCCCTCGTTGAATATGAGGCGAACGGCGCCATGTATATCTATGCGAGCGACGGCATTTTCACGAAAATTTCTATGGTTGCTGGTGGCTCTGGAGCCGCTAGTATCCAATATGTAGACGGAAAAATTGGGGCAGAAGCCACTGCAAGGCAGGATGGCGATGCCGATACGCTCGCCGCAGCTAACGCCTATACAGATGCCCACTCTGGTACGGGGGACGTAACAAAGCAGTATGTAGATGACCAGGATGCAGCTACGCTTGCTAGTGCTAAGGACTATGCTGACGATGCAGTTGCAGATTCCAAGAATATGACTATCTTCTATATTGGTCAATATTATCCAGAAGTCGGCGAACAGATGCCTATCTACAAAGACGCGGAGCACACCGAGCAAATTACATTCGCAGAGTTCCGAGCCGCGATTGAGAAGGGGCCAGTACAACTGTACAGACCATATGACTACGAGACATACTGGATTGAGTATGTCGACGATTTAGACGTTTTCCTTGCCACTCCGCCTAGCTCTGGGTCGTACATATACTTTAAGACCAGGTACCTTTACGGCATCCGTGAATTTTATTGGTATAGCGAGAATGACGCTGGTCCAGAGTACGGTGGTATCCTTGACACCCAATCCGACTGGAATGAGAACAATGCAACCGTCCCATCGTACATAAAGAACAAGCCGAGCCTAGCTACTGTAGCAACATCAGGGCTGTATTCTGACCTGTCCGGCACGCCTACTGTCCCGACGATAACCTTAACGACGACTGACCCGGGCGAAGGGTCTGTTCTCGCTGAGAATGCATTTATAGGGGTCTATAACTAATGGCAACTTGGACAAGCTTAGGCACAGCAACGCTCTACGACGGTGCCAACCAGAATCTTGGCTCTGTTAAATTTGAGTACGATAGCGCGTCTACTTCTGGCACAACATGGCCAGCACGTCTAAGAATTGTCGCTAGAAGTGGTTACACTTTCTCCGTAGATTTCCGCAATATCACCGTAGGTGGCACAAACTATGGCACGAAATCGAATCTCAACCAAAACAGTGGCACATTCTGGACTGGCAATCTGTCTGCCGGGTCGAAGACTGCGACATGGACATGCCCTTGGTATAACGGCTCAAAAAATTACTCTATTACTGGCACGCTTCCAGCTAAGACGTCAGCTCCTACTGGCCTTTACATAAATGACGTCTCGTCTACTTGGAACAGTGTTACCGGCACGGTTGGACTTTCGAGCTACGGCAACGGCTCGGGGACGAAGATACTTGAGATGCTAGTGTTGACCCAGAGCTATGTCGCTGGGCTCCCACACCGTCTTGAGCAGGTCACTGATGGCTCAATGTCAAAGACCTTTACGGTATCGAACAGCTCGCCTCAAGCGGCAGCTGGCGCAGTCGATATTAAGGGCGCTGGGACCTATTACACAGGTGTTTATGTAAGCAATGGCTCTGAAGTCGCTCGATACGCTGGTGACAGCATTGCTACCCCGCCATCTCCACTCCAGTCAATCACCTATTCCGCTACTCAGAGCTCAACTAATGTCATCATTGGCATCACGATTACTGGTGGCACTTCAACTAATAACAACAGCAATACTGTAAATACCTACTACCGATACTCGACCAATGGCGGTAGCTCTTACTCTTCCTGGACGTTCGTCGGCACTGACACGGCATGGACTGCTAAGACAACCGCGTTTGCCTGCAACTATGGCGCTAGTGTAGTGGTACAAGCTAAGCAGACTTATGGCGGCAAAGATTCTGAAGTGAGGCAGATAACGTTCACTGCTCCTACCGGCACTGCTCCATCTGGTGGCACGGTTACCGTGACGGGCTTCACCTGGAATACTGTGTCCCTATCCGCCTCTGGCGTGTCCTATGGAAGCCCGAGCGGGGTCTCTGGACGTAGCATTACGTTCGGTATTAGAGAGTCTACGTCCGCATCCAGCAACAACCGCGTCAGCACGGCTACAAATACTACCAGCTCTACGGCGACGCTTTCTAACAGCTCATCCACGACTACGACAGGGCTAGCGCTCAAGGGTATGTTGGCGTTTTATACATTCATGACTGCGGACAACACCGTGCAGTCAGCGACAGTAGTGTCTAGTAGCACTGCCCAATATCTACCGCCAGCTCCAGGCCTCTGTAGTTATACTAACGATGGCGGTGCTTTGTATACGGTCAGTTACACTGGCGTAGCGGCCAACAACGTTACGAACTACACGGCATCTGACCTGACCCGCAATGTCAGGTACAAAATAGATAATGGCGCCTGGACTTACATCGACAACGCCGCCGTGAAAACTGTGACTGCCGTTACCTCTCAACAGATAACCGTGCCTTATCAGTCTACTGCCACGGTTGAGGCATGGATGTCATATAAGGGCACGAACTCTCAAGTGAGCACGATTAGCATCACGAATACGAATAATCCAGTGCATCTGTACGGCTCTGTTAGCGGTCAGGCGAAGGAGATTAAGCACTTATACGGTTCCGTGAACGGACAGGCTGTTAAGATAAAGAAACTGTACGCCTCAGTTGGTGGCGTAGCTAAGAAAATATTTGAGGATACTTGAATGTTAAAATGAAAATAAGGAGATATATATGGCTACAAAAACAGAAGAATACCTAGCAGCATTAGCCGGAGAAAGAGAATTGCCGGAAGCCGGATGCTGCATGACGACCACGCAAAGCCTCATTTATGATGCTGCAGTACGCGTGAATGCTTTGGATGAGGAAGTCCAAGAACTTAAAGACAACCCTGATGTTTCTGATATTGTCGGGACATATCAGGACCTTGAAAATTACGACACTCAGTCATTAAGTGACGGCGCAATCATCCGCGTGCTAACAGACGAGACACATGGTGATGCGTCATCTTATTACCGCTGGGATGAGGAAACGCAGACATGGACCTACATCGGCTCATTTAACCCTGTGGTGATTAGAAACCACACCTTATACTTATAGGAGATAGAAGATGGATTATGTTGATAAAGTAAATCTAAACAACACGGACTACGATATTCGAGATTCGAAGGCCGCAAGGTCAGTTGATGGCGACACCTCTTCACATGTGCAGGAGGCAGACCAGCTGCATACTTCTACTGGCGTATCGCAAACTGAGGCATTCATTTACAGAACATCGGCTGGCGATGCGAGTATTTCGAACGGTAGCGCGACGCTACAGTCAATCGAGGGCAACACAGTGCAAACTGGCCACTCGGATGAACAGCTTGTGCAAAGCGCATCATTTGCTAACGAAACTACTACTTATACCTTTGATGCGGATACGTTCCGAGCGAACACGGTGGTCGCCGGTTGTTCAAGTTTAAGAGGCGCGGCTACTTACGACGGCTTGGAATGGGAGTTCTCGGGCACTAAAGATGATGTGGCATATACGGCCGCTTTCGATCCAGCGGCGTTCGGCTTTACGATTACTGGCAATATCGTAGCAGGCGACACCATTACAATCGTTTATCAAGCTTTAGTAATTGGCACCCTAAGCACAGCCACGCCAACATCATTTGTAGCCACTGGCTATAACCAGTACGACGCTGTAGCTGGTTATGCTCATGTAAAAGGCGGCAACCAATATCGTATTGCTGGTACTTACACTAGCTTAGGTTTCACGACCGAGATTGGCGGTACGACTACGGCGGTGACCGTCACGGACGGTAAGTTCACCCCGACCGAGGACGGCTACATCTATGTAACTGGCGCCTCTGGCGATATTCTAATCGCTCTGGTCTGGTCTGGTATCCGTGACAGCGACCCATTCGAAGCCTATGAGACCAGCACGATCGCCATTCCAACTGCAGACAGCTCCTCGCAGCCTCTACCAACAGCCAGTTATGGTATGCCGAGTGTAGGCGAGGTCAGAGATGAGCTCAACTTCTCAGATAGAACTTATGTCCAGAGGATTGGCCATTATACTTACAGCGCGGCGAACCTAGCAACGGTTGAGGCTCTTGGCGTGGACTACCTATATGACACTAGCGACATCTTCTATGTGCTTGATACGCCAATTACCTTCACGCTCGCTGATACGGTGACGGGTGCTTACACGGTTAACGACTTCGGCACGGAGGAGTTTACTGGTACTGATGAACCAGTGATTGCTTCAATTTACTATGGCAACAACCTAGTCGATAAATTGCGTAACATTCTGGACATCCAAAGCTTAGGACCAGGCTTAGGGCTAGTTGGCTCTGAACTGCGAATCACCTATGGCGATGCGGATAGTACGGAGTATTAAGGAGAATATATGGCAAAAGTAATTACAGACGAGCAAAATTATCAAGATATAGCCAATGCTATTCGAGCTAAATTGGGCTCAGCTGACACCTATACACCGTCGGAGATGGCGGCGGCTATTGGAGCAATAAGCGGCGGGGGCGCTGACTCCCCGCTTGACCCAGAGGTCGTTTATTTATCTACTCGCCCTGCAGATTGGCTAAAGATGCCAACAGCGCAGACCGGTGAGGCGTATTTCTTAATCCATACCCCGGCCACATCGCCTGACGGTGTTTTAGTAAATATGTCTTTTAGCGGGCGTAATGGTGATTCTGTAACCGCCGAATATGGGACGTCTGGCTCAGATGGCGTCTTCGTCCCAGATAGCTCCATGAGCCAAACTTGGAATATTACGACATTTAGCCAAACTATAAATGTCGGCAGGGTAATTCCGGCAAACGCTTTCGGCAGCCTTACCTCTGATGGATTCAAACAGATAATAATGAAGATATCATGGACAGCACCTAGTGGCTACGCATCGCTTGGCGGCAACTCTCGTGCAAACGGCGGTATAGCGTCCAGCACTGTCGAAATAGCAATGGATGTGTCAGGTCTGAATGCGTGTTTCTTGGGGAATGGCAGCCAGAGCAGCTATGCCTCGCCTTGGGCAATAAGATATGCAAAACTTTCAGGAACCCCAGCCGGGTATTCGCCAAGATTTATGAACCTCTTTAGTGGATGCTACAAGCTATTGTGCGTCAGAAGTCTCTTTGATTTATCAAATGTTGCAAATATCTCTAATTTCTTTCAAGACTGCTACAGTTTGATTTCTTTGCCTGCTATAAGCACGTCAGCAGTCACGAATATAAGTAACGCGTTCCAAAACTGTTACTCTTTACGGGCTATTCCCTCTATCAATCTCCCAAACGTCACTAGCCTTTCGTATCTTTTCCAATATTGTGGCAGTCTAACTAACGCTGATGGGCTGGTTTGTGCTCCGACCAATATGTACTGGGCATTCTCAAGCTGTAATTCTCTCAGCCATACCCCAACAGGTATAGACTACTCACATGTGACGAGCCTAGAAAGCACTTTTGCTTCTTCGGGAATACAGGGAGCAGTCTCATTAAGTCTTCCAGCAGCAACTAACTGTTATGGTATGTTTAGCAACTGTCGCCTAATAAGCGAGGTCACATTGACGAATATGAGCTCAGTGACGAACCTATATCAAGCTTTCACGAACTGTGCTAGCCTGAGACGTGCGAACATTAGTGCCACGCCCGCGTGCACCAATTTCGGCAATATATTTTATGGGTGCACATCGCTCGACCAGCTTCCCGTATTGGACACTAGTGCTTGTACGAACGCTTCTCAAATGTTTTATAATGTGCCGCTTCATCGGTTTGATTTGTCCCAATATGATTTCAAGCAAATAACAAGCACGAGTGGGCTAAGCGCTATAGCAACTATGTTCGGGCAGAATATCGTTATTATCGGAGATACATTTGGCGCAAACGGTATAACCAACACGGGCCAAATGATTAGCCTCGCGGGGAACTTCGGAAGCGCCTCTGTGGATATAAAAATTGCTAAGACTGACGCGATGCTTCAGCTCGCCGCCAACGCGACTACCGTGTTCTCCAGCACCAGTTCAGTTATTGTGTATGTCCCTGACAACCTGCTTGCAACTTATCAGGCTGATTCATATTGGTCGACGCTAGGCGATAGGCTGAAAGGATATAGCGACTGGCCATATTAACCTGTGGTACAATAGAAGTGCCATCAAGGCAGAATAATGCGTATGATTGTCAGGTGTGCCATCACTTGTAATCAACAAAGAACCATCTTCCGCCCCGCCAATAACGGAGTTACTCGCAAGAGTAGAGAAGCCAGGAAGGTGGTTTTTTGTCCGATAGACGAGTATGCCATGTTTTATAGTAGACACGCTATACAGGGGTAGAAGTCTTTATAGTAGCTTTATAGTATGTCCGATAGAATGGCGATAGAGTATAATGGAAATGGAAGCCTCATACTAGTTTCCGCAATCTGCGTTCCCGAATGGGAGTAGCCGTAGTCTTCGGGCGAGGCCAGAAATCGTTTGTTTGCGGAGGGCGACCTTCTAAACTAACCACCATGCGTGGTAAAGATTATAAACTGCCGATGAAGCCCATCGCCCCAGATAATGGGAGAGGTAAAGGGTACGGCGGTTTTTTGTGACGGCATCTATACTCCTGTATGATTAGAGTAGGAGGATTTAATGACAACAAATATCAGT
>JAEIGA010000473.1_pt1 | contig 59067 bp, 43 predicted proteins | sample 9270691 | NCBI WGS metagenome assembly JAEIGA01 (sample SAMN17057246, study PRJNA624740) | gut metagenome | biome: biome; isolation source: fecal sample | host: Bos grunniens | place: China: Xizang | collected 2019 | reverse complement strand
TGAATATGAAATACATACTCATCTTTATCTCTATCAGGAACGTGCGGTGCTCTTCCTGCAGACATAAGGTCACGATTCGTTATGCCTTCGTTTGAAACATACTCGGGGTTAACGTCAATGATAAGTGCAGCTTGACCGTCCCAACATACTTCGCGATAATTTCGTTTGGTGTAATAGTCCACTTCCTCGTAAGTGTGAATATACGGGGCAATACGTTCTGAAAACAAATCAAGCTTCAAAATATGTTGCTTAACATCTTCCGCACTACCACTGCTACGTCTTTTATAAAACTTTTCATTCGAGGTCTTTTTTCTCTTTCTGCCTCGCCTGAGGTCCCAGTCAAGTGGCTTTTCGTTTTTATCTATTATATATTTTCCTGAAGAATCTTTTTGAGCCGATTTTATACGGCCATTTTTGATATAATCACGAACAGTTGGAGGTGTAATTCCCCAAATTTTCGAATATTCCATTACCCCAACCTTCTCATTGGAAGACGACTTAAACACAACAGATTCCTCGGCTTGTGCAATTTGAGAAGAAAGGTCAATTTTAGTGTCGGGATTAGGAAGAGTATCGGTAAAAAAAGTGTTGAGAATTTCACGTATTATCTCACACTGAACTTCATTGCGTAGTTTAATATTGTTCTTGATTGTCAATACTGAGGTTAAATGATTAGTAAACTCTAAATAATACCGCAACAAATATGATTTTTCATCCGAAAGAACATTTTCCAGTTCAAAAGCACTCATATTGAGAGGAATGTTTTTGTTGCTTTCAGAAGAAGAAAAAATGAACTGAAAAAGTTCAGGAAAATCACAGATGATTTGTTTATCAGAAGAGATAGAAGCTAACGTTAAGCCTAAAACATCTTCCAACGCAACACGCTTGCGATTTATTTCAAAAGTAGATTCTTTATATGTATAACTTTTGTTTTGGATAAATTCGATGGGGTCAGAGAAAAGAGATAAAAGGTTGGATGGCGTTGCGTAGATAGAACGAATATCTGTAAAGGCAATATGAACGTTTCCGTCCGGACGGAGAATAACGCGAGCAATAGTTTCGATTTTACTCATTTTTGCACCTCGCTATCACCAAAGGGGTCAGACAAGACTCCTAAAAAGACGGAAATTGAACCAAGAACAGCATCTTCAAACGAAGAGGTGAAGAATATATCATTATAAGACTCTGTAAAATCAAAAAGTTCCCCTATCATGTTAGAAGGAAGCATTTCTTTTAAAGCTATTTTAAATACCTTTCGCGAACGAACTAAACACTCTGCCAATTGAATAATATCGTCGATACATTCAACGGAAAGATTTCCGTAGAGTAAAGAATAGACCGATAATTCATAAAATCGAAAACAAAATGTTTTAGCATCTTTGTGTTTGTTGTCCCAAAAAGGAACAGTGCGTTCAGTAAGAAACTCACACAAGGATTGAATAAGTGATTCGTCAATGATGCCGTCCCTTTTTACCATTTCGCACACTGAAACATGTGAACCCAAAAAACGTTTCCGTCTTTGTCTCAATTCCTTGCGAATATCAGAAAGTGAGTCTGAAAACGGTTGTTCTCTATACTTATATGATGATAACGGGGGTTCTACTAAAAGTGAAGCCACAATATATCCTCCTCAATTAATATTTAACCCGTTCGTCCTGTGGGTAAGGACTGTTTGCAGGTATAAGCCACGTTTTGCCTTTTTGAATAGCACCTATAATTCGACCGTTTTGACAGCAACGACGAACAATTGCAGGTTTTTTGTTGTGCAAGGCTGCATATTCTTGAACTGTAATGAAATTAGATTCCTTCTTTTCAAAAAGCATTCGTAACAGCTCCGAACCAACAACATGAAGAGTGTCGTTCTGGTCTACATATGCAATGGTTTCTCCGTGAAAATCTTCCATTGAAATAGTTTCGTAATCCCACTTTCCGTCCCCGGCATAGTATTCCGGGTTATCAAAGTTCAGGATAAACTCACAAGCTTCTATATAAGAAAGGGTTTTTATTTTACCGTTAGAAAGAAGCAATTGAATTATATCTTGATACTGAATTAAACGAGCTTTCATAATAAGCCTCCTTAATCGTTTGGTATATATTGTAATATTAGCACTCTTATTTTATAAAATCAATACATTTTGGCAAAATAATATCGCAAACGCTACATTATTTGTAGTGCTTGCGATACATATATAATATTTTTACCGATACACCGCCCCATAAACCCTGTAGAGTCAAGGGTTTATACAACTATAAAAAAATTAAACATCACGCAATATATACACCAACAAAGCGATTACATAGCTTATTGAGCTCGTTTTGGAAGCAACAGAAAGAAAGTTAGAAAATTTCAGAACTTAATTGACACCTTGTGTTGTACAAAAAGCGTGTAATCTATTGATATTATGCGCTTTTGTTTAAAATGTACTATATGTCCGTCCAGATAGATTAGAGCCATTTTAAGGGCGGCTGTAATGGCTGTAATCTACTTCAGCGGACATTTTTAAGGGATATTCGTCAAAATGCCCAATAATACTGGGGAACCATATATAAAAAAGGCCACTCTATTATTAATAGAGTAGCCCTTACCAACTTATCTAAAACAATGCAACATCTTCTTTTGGAACCTCAACGTTCAAGATACTGTTTTCGTTAATAACAGTAGCCTTTTGAGTTGCTTCTTTAAGTGTTTCTTCAAGAGAAGTTTTCTGACACAACCGAGAAAACTGTTGCGCTTTAATAATTGTTGTTTCAATATAACTAACCAAAGACGTGTTTTCGGGATTACGTGCAATCACGTCCTCAAGCAATAGCACAAAATTATTCGGCTGCTCTTTCACAAAATCAGAAAGCTCAGGTACATCAGACAACAGAATAAAATTACAATTATCAACACCATAAGACGTTAAAATCTCATGTGTTTTATATGCAATACAATACGCTTCCAACTCCGGTAAAACCCTATTCAGCATATCATCATAAGACTTCTCCAAAATTGAAAACGGAGACTTCACTACACTGGAAGAACGCATAGAAGACGACAATTGCAACATTTTCAAAGCTTCCAAAGCACCAATGCGAATATGATTAATTACGGAACCATCCCCATCGCCAAGATTTTGCGAACAATGATATTCGTGTGGTGCACCGTCAAAAACATATGAAATTTCATACATAACGTTTTCAATTAACCCTGCATCTTCACACTCAACATCTCTTTGCTCAAAAAGCCTGTTCGCAACACCAAGAGGGATAACCTCACCCTCTTTAATAGTATCCAGCGAACTTTCGCTATATACAATTTTTACAGATGGTTCCATAAAAATACTCCCTAAAAATTAATTTTCGAAATTTGTCTCCGGATTGGACTTATTAAACCCCATTGTTTTATCCTGACCCACATCACCGTTAACCCGACTTTTAGCATCGGCAATAATTTCGTCAACAACCTTCAGACTCTCATATTCCTTTAAAATTTCGGAATAGTTTTTTATAATATACTGATGTTCCTCTTTTGAAAGCCCCAACGCTTCACGGGCTTCCGGAGAAACCATATTATACTTCCCACTTCTCTGAAGCTCTAAGTACTTCTCAAAATTATACAGTGTTTTGGTATCAAAATTAGCCATACCGCCATCTCCTTATTCAGTAAAATCTTTCTCAATATCGGTACGTTCGGCAGACAACCCGCTGTTATGCTTATCAGCAGTTTCCTTGGCTTTATCAATAACTGCATCAATGTCAAAATCCTTCTGTTGTGCGTAACGAGGCACAAAGAAGTCATCCAACTCTTTTGTTTCGCGATTAATATGCTGTTGAATACCAACAATATCATGAGAAAAATTCGAATCATCGGCAGCAAGAAGACCTTCTAAATTAAGACCAATAGAATCGTGTGTATTTTCCAGGTCCATAATAAGAGAAATTCTCTCCTGCGGTGCAATATTCATTTTCTCTGCACGCTCGCAAATTTTAACAATAATTTCAAATTCAGCTTTAGTACGTTTCATAAAAAGACCTCCCAAATTATTCTTTGTCTAATTCAATATTATCTTTAATAATGCCGTCACTCACAGTGTTTTTCGAAGCCTTAACAGCATCATTAATTAACTTATCAACATCTGCAACTTTCTCAGCGTTATGCAAATGCTCATTAAGCAAATCCTTCTCATAACAATAACAATAAACGTTGTAGTCGCCTCTGTTGGGATTCAACCTGAACAAATATGAGAATTTACCAGTATCAATACGAACACCATGATTGTTACGACCATCCTCAAACGCAGTATCCTTGTTCTTCCAACAATAGCTCGCAAGAGAATCCCTGTCCTTCAACAAACCATTATACTTCTCATCAAAACGAAGAGCGTTTATAACCTCATCCAGCTCTTTGGAAAACTCGTTTGTCTTACGAGCAGAAGAAAACTCATTCCAGGTAGGCCAGAACTCTTTACCTGAACCAAAATCAGCTCTCAAATGACCGATAAACCCTGTCTCTTCCTTTAACTCTTCCGAAAGTCTGAAAGTATAACTGCGCTCATCGGCTTTTAAAGAATCTACACAAAAAGCACCGTCTTTTGAAAGGCTATCGTCCAACTCAAAGCTGTAGATTTCAGCAGCTTCCTCATAAGTTATCTCTTCAAAGTTTTCGTTACAACCGTTAAATACACAGCACCCGGCTTTTTTATCCATAACTCCCGGTGTAAACTCGACCTTATCATTAACCTCATACCAAGCCTTAACAGCCTCAGGTAAGGTATCAAAAGACATAATCGCAAAATTACCTCGTTCGAGACGACGATTATCCATATCGCTTACACTTATATAATAAGGCTTGTTGATTTTTTCTGCCATATATTCAAAGTTGTCAACAGACAAATCCATTTGCCCGTTCACACCAACAAGCTTCTCGCTATTCACATAAGCAACATTAACTTTTTCAACCTTTAAAACATCGTTCTCGGCATATTTTGAAGGGTCCTGGAGAATATCTTTATACTTAACCCAGCCGTCGCCCTCAACAAATAATTCGTTAATGGCTACTGCAGGAATGCCATCCCCTGCTTTAAGAATTTTGTCGTTACAATAAGCGTCAGGGGTAAAATCAGGAGTTACAGGAACAATCACTTTAATTGGCATATCTCGCCAAGGCAGAATTGAATGACAACTTCTGAACTGAACAACGCCTTCATTAATAAGTTCATTTGCAGCTGCATCTATTATGTTAAAAACAGATTTCATATCAGAAGACAGCGCATCACTCTTCTTATAATCAGTAATAAGAACGTTATCGCCATTTAAACGATGAACCAGGTCTAACCCTCCGGTTCCGACCTGAACACCCAATACAGGCATTTTCCCGTCAAAACCATCAAGAGAACCAAACTGCTCGCGCGCTGAGTCAAGATTATCAAAATACTCCATATGATAACCGGTTTTCTTTAAATCATCAATTACATAAAACTCCAACAGATTATTCATAAAAATACCTCACTTTTAGTAAACAAATTTAGCTTATATTAAACGGTGCCTCTTTATCACCTGTGTATTTAGACGGTAAAGAACTGTTGTCAGAATTTGTTTTAACAACATCACTATCTGACTTATCCTTTTCAACGGCCTCAACCTGAGACAGAGTTTTTCCAACATCCAGTTCCTTCCCCCGCAAAGCACGGATAAGGAAATTAACACGGGAACTGTCTGTAGCAGAAAAAGCCAAGTTAACCTGGTCCCCTTTTTGAAATGCCGCAACATGAATATTATCTAATCCATTATCCATTAATTTATAATACTCATCAAGATTAACCAAACAATAGAAAACCTTTACTTTGTCCTGATACGCTGCGCACTTAATGTTATAGTAGCTTTCATTACCAATTTCAAAAGAAATCTCGCCACTAACAACCTTGTGAAAATCAGCCTTAACATTATGACGAAGGGATTCAAATTTAATAGAAGTACCTTTAATTGCAGTCTGTAAAATGTTTTCAACCTTTGCCAACTCAACCACAGCTTTATTAAACTCTTCACCATTGTTTTTAATAATAAAATCATAGTTTAAAGAGCTGTCAACAGCCTTCGACAAAGAAAACTCACTGTACATACTTCGATAATACTGATTCCTCATTTCAAGAACATGAGGAATTGCCCTGCTACGAATAATACGCTCGTACACTTTAATGTCTTCTTTTTTTAATTCGTTCATAGACATTCGGTATTTATCTGCATATTCCATTGTTCGCTCGGTACCGTACTTTTCCGGATAAAGGTCCATATTTTTCGACGCCATATCCGGCTGAATATTTATTTGCTCCCACTCCCAATTAGAGATAATATCAGTTCTCTCTTTCTTACCGGGAACAGGGACCTCATACCCAAAATTTTCAGCCAACAAAATTGTAGCTTCCTTATATGAAATTCCTCTATACCAAGCCGTAAAAGAACAACAACCGAAAGTATTATTCTCAGCACCAAAATCATGAATAGTGTTTCCATACCGCTTTTCTTTATCAATATGAGCAGATGGGGTATTATCTTCCGGACGAAGAGAATACCATCCCTTTGCGTTGGGATATATCCCATGCAACGCAAGCACATCCTCAATAGGAATTTCCGTATTAATCTTCTCGCTTAATCGTTTCAATTCATCATAAAACTCAGCCATAATAACTCTCCTTAACAACAGGAATAAATGAAAATTTATGACACTCAGAAGACACATCATCCTCTTCGCACTGTATGTTTGTCATATACCTTGAAAACATTTTGTCCCAAAACATTTTTGCCGGAACATTTTTATCCAAAATACACAAAGAACCTTTTGTGCCATACATTCTTAAAATCGCCTTTACGGCAGCTTCACCGTATCCTTGCCCCCGGAAATCTTCTTTAATGTAAAATTCCTCGATAAAAAAACTACCATAAAACCCTTTGACCAAGGGATAATCAACAAGAACACAAAACCCAACAAAACGGTTAACCTCGTTCTCAATAAGCAAAATATGGTATTTATCAGGATTACAAAAATAATTATTTATATAACAATATGCTCCGGTAGAAGCTGCTTTTTTTGTTTTATATTCAGCTGTTAAAAATTCACTGTATTTTCTTAAATCATAAAAAGCATAATCACTAAACATGGAAACGAAAACATATTCATTTGTATCCGTAACCGGAACGAAATTAACCATCATAAACTACCTCGTATACTCATCTTTACTGAAGCCTTTTCCGGAAGAGCGCTGATTATACTCATCTGCCGTCTCTTTCGCCGCAGACAACAAATCATCTATACCTTTATCTTTATATTCATGTATAAGAGTACGAAAATGGAAGCACTGAATGTTATAACCACCGGCGCCGATAGTATTTATCTTCGCCTTCCCCTCTTCGCCAATAATAACGCCTTCCAAATCACCTTTATAACCAATATTAAGGCTTTTGGCATCAACAATTTTACCTGTAATTTTCTCAATACGATTCATCAAATCAAGTATCTTTGCCTTTTTCTCTTCTTCCAAAGACATATCGAGAAAATCAAATGCTTTTTCTTCATCCCGGAACTCAACCATTTTAAGAAGAAGCTCTCCACCAAAGTCTTGTTTTCTCTTTTTAACACCCTGCCAATCAAGGTTAAGAGACTTTAAATGTGCATCCATTAACCCACTCGGATAAACATTGTGCAAATGGCTTTCGGCATAGCTACTGTCTTTGTTTTCGCAATACCAATCCCACGCACGAGTGTAACCTTCGGTAAACTTTTGAAGCCTTTCAGCTTTAACATCATCAGAAATCTCAGGAGCAAAATATGAGTTTTTGACCCACAGTATACTTCCAAGATTCTTTTCATCAACAAACTGCCCCGCGCCTTTTTCTGCAACCTCGCGCAAGCACTCAATTCTTGCCTCTTTTTCCTCGTTTCTGAGCTCTTCAACAAATGCCGGCCATTCAGTATACTTGCTTTGATAATAAAAGGTACAATTAACCTTCCACTGCTCCAAAAACTGTTTAATAACCTCAGGACAACGTTCTTCAATCAACTTATCCTGTTCAATTGCCTTGCTCAGCTTATCTTCCCAGTTCTGCAGAATAACCTCTGCATCAGCAAGTTTACCACGAGCACCCTTTATATCATCAAACTTAGAACTAACGTCAAGCACAGCCCAAAACTGCTCTTGAGAAAAAGAACTCCGGTTCGCCTCGGTGTACGCTTTCAACCCGGACGCATCAAGACCACGCACATTGCACCCAAGCTTAACAGCAGCTTCAACCTTCTTCTCCAACTGCTTTTCATGACGCTCAATAGTGCCCGTACACTTTTCCACCTTCACTTTTGCAGCTTCAACTTTATCACGAAGAACGTCAACATTCATAAAAGTACCTCGCTTATCAAAAATCTCTATTCAATTATATTTTGCCGTTAATTTCTCGCTTTTTTACCATTTTAGTAATTTTATATAAAAATATTTTTAAAAAAAGAGGGCGGTATAACCGCCCTCAACTTATTTCATCGTATGCTTCCAACTCATCAACATTCTTTTCTATAACCTCAACGGCCTTTTCACCAACCTTCGTAGTCATAGCATCGTACAGGATACCCGGACGAATAATATTAACAAACGGAACAATAGATTTTTCACCGGTGTAAATAAGACCCTGTCCTTTAGGAGATTCTGTAATAAATGTTAACTGAGGATTTGGAATACCAAGCAAATCAGCCAACATCATTTTATCAGGCGTACTCTGACGAAGCATAACAACAAAGTTAGAGTTTGAAATCATAGTACGCGCTGTTTCATTTGTCATTAAGTCTTCGATGTTCTGTGTAATAGAAGTATTAATACCACCGTATTTACGAGCACGCTTATACAAATCTCTCATAAAATCCGCAGAGTTGTGATTTCGGAAAAGCAAGTGTGCTTCGTCAACATAAAACCAAGTGTTTTTTCCTTTGGCACCATTTTCAATGATACGTCTCCAAATGAAATCCAACACAACCAAAAGACCAAGTGTTTTCAGATTTTTACCAATTTCAGAAATATCGAAAACAACGAATCTGTTATCAATCTTTACGTTTGTTTTATTAATAAAATACTTCAAAGAACCGGTTGTATAAAGCTCTAACGCTTGAGCTAAATCACGGGCATCCCTGCCCGGTTCACTCTTAAGAATATTGTAAAAATCAAGAAGTGTCGGGGAATTTTCAGCAGAAGGCTCCTCTCTCCTCTTTTTCAATTCATCCTGATACATGTCATACAAAGTACGAACACACCTATCAATCAACGTTTTCTCATTGGCAGTTAAACCACTACCAAATCTATCGTTTACAATAGAAGACTCAAACATATTGATAAGGAAATCCGTTTTATACCAAACCGGGTCATCAGAAAGACTACTATCAAAATCAAGAGGATTGATATGACTCTCAGAATCAGGAGAAACCTTAATAACAGTACCACCTAATAGTTTTGCAATCGGTCCATATTCGCCTTCCGGGTCAACAACAAACACAGTATCCTCAGGATAAGCAAGAAACGTATTAATCATTTCATCTTTTGCTTCCATAGACTTACCGGAACCCGGAGTACCAAAAATAAAGCCATTACCATTATCAAGAAGCTTTCTGTCAATACGAATCAAATTTCGGCTGGAAGCGTGCTGTCCGTAGAAAACACCTGTTGCATGCTGAAGCTCCTTGTTTACAAACGGCATAAATATTGCAAGAGATTCAGAAAGAAGTCTATGTTTAATCTCAACCCTGTCATATGCCAAAGGTAACGCAGAATCCAAACCTAAGTTCTGCTGTCCCAAAAGTTTGTCAATAACAACCAACCGTTTACGGGCAACAGCAACAATAGCTTCTGTGTCATTATCCAATTCATCCAAAGAGTCTGCGAAATGAACAATAATCAGATTCATAAAGAACATCTTTTGGTCGTTACGGGACAAATCATCTCGAAGCTTGAACAATTCTTTCTGGCTGTCCATAATCTTCGGATACATTAACTCAGGGTCAACGGGATAACCATTACGCCCGGCTTTCTTTGTTTTATCAATTAACTCGCCATTATTCGCTGTAATATTATGGTTAATTGTTTTAAGCGCAACGTCCGAAGGGATAGAATAAAAGTTTACAGAGGTTAAAGAGCTACAGTTAATGTCTGTAATTTCTTCAAGCAAACAGTCTGCAAGAAGGTTTGGCAGAGCCTTTAAATAAAGTGCTCTTGCATATTTTGTACCAACGCGCATATGGTCATATTCAAACTTAAAGCCGGAAGGACCTATAACATCCTTTGAAGTGATACCCTTGCTTTTAAGACCGTTCAAATCAACGCCATCCTCAGTAAGAATACACGCTTCTTTTTTGTCCATGTTATAAATGTTATACAACAACGACAACTTATCAATAGTATTAACAGGAGTTGCAGTAGCGCCACCAACAGCATTAAAGCTTACCGCAAATTCTGCATCTAATCTTGCAAAAGTAGTTAAAGCATCCTCATAAGAGTTTTCTTCAATTGCAACGGTATAATACTTTTCTTTAACAAGATTGTTTTTACCTTCAAGAATGTTGCTTTCTCGGCGTTGATTCAACTCTATGCGAAGCTCATCAAAGCCATCGTGTTGAAGCTCATAAAAAGCAAGTCTTTTTATCTCTTCATCACCGATGTTTTTATTAAATATAGTTTCCTGGCACTGCACATAAGAATCCATACCATTAAGAACCTTCATAAAGGCTTCAAGCAAAAACTCCTGAACATCTTCATTTGAAGTTTTATAATTAATATCCCCTAAAAGATAGGATTTTGTAAAAACACCCTTTTGAGTTTCAATAATGCCCGTATCAGGATAAACGTATCTGTATGGAATTGAATCTCTGACTGTCTTTGGTACCACAAAGCTATCGTTACCTTTAGCCTTTTTTGATTTAAACTTAAATACACCCATAAAGTTTGAACCTGCTGTTTTTGTTGTACAAAAACAACTGTTCATACCTCCTTTCACAAGGCTGTTCCTAATAACAACCTAAAAATACACGCTAATCAGCGCCCCCAAAAAAACTACAACATAGCCTGGGGAGATTTTTTGTATCTCGGCTTTTTCTTTCTTTTTGCTTTTGTTTCAGTTGTTTCGGAAGCATCACCCTCGTTAACCTTAGAAGCTTCTCGAACCTGTACAACACAATTTAATACCTCTTCACTCAACTCGGAATCCGAAACAATATTACAATTTTTATCACAAGGCACAACCACAGAAGAAAGGGTTTTAGCTTTTCGTGCTTTCGGAGCAAGAACTGCCTGCAACAAAACTGATTTTAAATATTTATCGAAGGTCATTCCATAGGGTTCAACCCAGCCGAACATGGCAGCGATAGCAGCCGGAATAATGGCTAAAGCCATAGCAAACATTTCTCCGATATATGGCTTCAAAAACTTAAAATCAACAAAAATGCAAAAAGCCGTAAGAACCACACAGACAACCTGCTTTCCGGTTAAACCCAATAAAAGCTTAGGTTTGTATTCCGAAATGTTGTTTGGAATTTCGACCTCAATCATATAAAAGCCCCCTTTGCACCTTAATTAGCACCAACAATTTCCTTTGTAAGAGACAAAGATTTCAACATAATTCCCACAGTAGCAAAAGCTAACGCGAGATATTTAATCAAGGCTACCCAATACGATTCAACCTCACTACCAAGCAAAGCGTTCCCGACACTGTTAAAAACAATAACAGCAAGCATAATAATACCCGATTGTAATGCCACGGCTATATATCCTTTAACAAATCGCCAACCGTTACTGTGGGTACCTTCCGTAAAGAAGTCACTTAAAGCAATAGGTGCCATAGCAGTACGAATATAAAACTCTATTAAACGTGAATAACAAACAAAATTCACAACAACCATTAAAATCTTAGTTGCAAGGAACGGAATCAAAAGTGAAATACCATAAGCAAGGAAATAACCGATTGATTCAAGCTTACCCCACTCACCCTTCCAGGCTTCGCCTGTAAGACTGGTCCAAACCTTTTTGACAACACCTGCACTGGAATATTCCTTTCCACCGGTAGCAGCGATATCGCTTACAAAAGAGAATCCCAAAGAATAAATTGACGCCATTAATTCAAGGCCGTGCTCTATAAAATACAAACCAAAGAAAAGTTTAAGTAACATCTTAACAATATGGTCCAAATCAAAATTGTTTTGTTGCATAGCCCTCTCATAAAGGTTAACAACAAAGTAAATTAAAACGAGTCCCATACCAACCGGGACACACACATCCTCATATATATTACAAACAACATTCCATACGGTTTGATACTCAGAAGTAGACGGATTAAGTTTTAAAATCGTTTCAACCCCTTTAAACATATCCCCGGCAAAAATATCAGTACACCAGCCTTGTAAGGTTTCGCGAATAGTCAATTATCTCACCTTCTTTATTTATCAGTAAAAAAAGGTAAGCAAACACTTACCTTTTCTTGAATACAATTTTTATGCAATAACACCAATTGCTTTCAAAATTGGTTTGATACCTACCAACATAGCACCTGCAACAATAAACATAATTGCACGAGAACGCTGGTCCGGATTATCCTGAGCTATGGAAAGACCAAAAGAAATAAATGCGTAAATTAAGACACCGCCACCAACTAACTGGCCTGCCATGAGCAAGTAATCAAGAATACTGCCTACAATATTCTTCGCATCAAGATTATCCTTAATAGTTACTGCCATAGCCGAAGTAGGAATTGCAAGAGCTGTTGACGCAGCAACAACACCGGGCAATACCTTTTCTTTGAACTTAGAAACAAATGAAAGCATCCTTGTTCCTCCTTTCGTTTTTTGTTAAGAACCCGATTAGAAATCTAACCATTTATCGCCGTTTGACAAACCAAACAACAAAAAGCCACACCAAAGGGAAGGCCCCTTCGGAGTGACTTGTTCTTTCAACTCATCAAATTATTCGCTAAGCACGTTGCCTATAGCAACGCTCAAAAAGTATGGTTATTTATTTTTAACAATATACCGATTCCGTTAATTTATACATAAATTATAATACCGAAACAATAAAAAGTCAATAGAAAAACCTAAATTATTCAAATAATTTACAGTAGCAGGACCATTACAGCCCTGCCACATAAAACAATTACTTTGAAATTTCCTGTTCAGCTTCTTTAGCCTGACCGGAAGCGCCGCCCTCTGCAATACCCTTGGCTTCCGCGATTTTTTCATCAACAGATTTGTTTTTATCCAAAAGCGCAGCCAACTCAGGATGGAACTCACGGGTTTGTTTTCTCATTACACCCTCGATAGTAGCCTTGAAGTTATAATTCTTTTCTTCTTTAGCTTCCCTATCCCAAACCTTGCCTTTCTCAAGTGGTTCAACAAAATCCTTGTATTCGTCGCCTGATTTGTAATGAGGATAAGAAACTGCAAGGAATGGTTCGGTGTCTTTTGTAAACGCAAGGTTAACAAAGATATCCGGAACCTTCATATACCCACCGACAGTAAGACGACCACTTGCCTTCACTCTTTCGTCGTTACAAGCATGAAGCTGAGGGTCAATTTTTGCGTTAACAAACTCGCCCTTCTGAGGATTGATGTAAGCATAACCGTTTTCATTGTGATATGCCTCCAAGACAAGCGCCTTAATAGCATCGTTGATTTCCTTGCTGTTGGCATAGAAAACATCAGTGTACATAGGCTCGCCGTTTTCATGAAGCTTAGGCTTTCCATCTTCATACAAAGGCTTCTGAGGATAACTTACAAAAAGCTCGCCATTGAAGTTTTCAGCAACCCTTATACAGTTGAACTTACAGCAATTCTCAACAATAATGTCAGCATAACCTTTAATCTTTGAGTTTTCATTCTCAACTTTTGTTACATGTGCCTGAATTTTCATAGTTTCAAGCTCCTTTCATAAAATTTTATATACAACGCCAAAGCGTTTGTACTTTTGTTTACAACAATATACCGCATAAAATTATTCTAACTCATACGAGTCTTTCCCTACACCGGAATCTTTTGTTTCCCCTGCCCTATCCTGAGCGTCGGATAAGATATCTTCCAACTGAGGACGAACCTCAATAGTATCCAAATCCCAACCGTAAACTTTAGCAATTGCATCGCCTAAACGCTCTGTAACAGCGCTAATATCTTCTTGAGTAACGGTACCCTCATAAATTTTATCTTTAAAATCTTCAATCTGTTCTTCTGAAATATCCTCTTTAAAAACACGATAAAGTATGTGGTTTGTACCGTCATGATGAACAGAATCGTGGCGTAAATCACCCTCTGCGTCAACATAAAACGTATCGTAATCGTTCAAAGTGTTTAAACAATCCTTTATATTGCCACTTTCAATATCCTTATAACCGGAATGGTGTCCGTTCCACAACCCCAAATCAGCAATTGCAACAATCGGCTGTGAAAACTGAATATTCAAATTAATACGCTCGTCCTCAAGATATTCACCATTAGTCTTAACCATATAACTATAAATAGCATCTTCATCTTCAGGGTCCCTATCAAGCCCATTAGCCTCTATAAACTCTGCATAAGCCTCTCTCCAACCATCCTCAATATCTAAATTATGGTTGCTCCAAATAATGTGTTTCTGTTCGTTCATAACTCTTACTCCTTTTCAAGCTCAACTTCTGATACTTTACTTCCGTTATTCTCTTTACTTCTACTGGTTGCATCACCAATAAGACTGTCAACGGACTTAACGTATGACGTAACCTCAACACCAAATTCCTCGTCAAGTTCCTTTTCTGTCAACAAACGAAAACTGTCTTCTCCGGGAACAATGGCAAGATGGCGTCCGTTATCAAAATCACAATGAATCTGTCCGATATCATCAACAACCTTTACTGTGCCGCGAGTATTATCCGGTATAGGTCTCGGGTCATCGCCCATCGAAAGCAAGACAATCCTTGAGCCAACGGGATATTCTTTCTTATAGCGCTCAGCTTCCCTGCTTAATTTAGCCCAACTATCCATTACAACAACCCCCTATAACTCTTAAGATTCTTGTTTTTTAATAACTCAAGTACATTAGCAATATCCTTGTTGGAACCTTCTATGGTAACAACATTTTTAACATAATTAGGCATAATGCCTCTCCTTCATATAACAAAAAATGTCCTTAATAGTCCTGAAATTATCCAAAAACCATTTTCAATAATGTTATGCCGTAAAAATTCCACTTTTTTAACCAAATTTTAAAAAATTTTTTAAAAAATTAAAAAAACCCTACCACAATGTAGTAAGGCTTTTACAAATCAATCTAAATCAAGAGGTCTATCCTCAACAGAATTACCCACAAAATTAGAAGAACGCTCTTTTGCACTATCAATCAATTCAGACACACTTGCCTGTTTCTCTTCATCATAAACCGTGCGAACCCAATCCAACATATCTTCCCAATTATGAGAAAATGCACCGGAAGAATCCATCCACGCTTTATAAAGATATTCCAAAGGCTTTTCGTGTTGTGCCAACCACTCAACCATATCATCCACATTTCGGCCTTCAAGGTAGTCAGTTGACAGCATTTCATAATACTCTTCATAAAAACCAATGATATACCAATCGTTATATGTTTGTTGGGTACTCATATCTTTATAAGAAGCTCTGAAACTCCCCATCTCACTTTCAATCTTTTCTGCCAAAAGCTCATGAATATTTTTGTTCATAAAAATCACCTTTCAATATCAATATCGTTCTTGCCGCTAACCTCTTTGTTCACTTCTTCACATTTACCAACAGCATTTTTTATCAAACTATCAACTGTAGGTTCTATATCAGGGTTCCTGTTAGTTGTTTCATTCAAAAAACATTCACCGTTAAAGACCCAAAAACCACCATCCTTATTTTTACTAAAAGTAAGATATGTGTTTTGAAACAAACCGTTCTTGTCTTCTACACAATCACACGAACCCCCGGCTTGTAAGAACCCGCTAAAATTAACTTTTGGTGGTAAAAGATTCAGGAAATACTCATATATGGAATTATCAACCTTGTCCCCCACCTGTAACCACTGTGTAATATATAAATCTTTGGGCCAATTATCTAATGTTTTGATATCCGTTCTTTCCAGAAACTCTCCTCTGAACAATTCCCAATATGCACCCGTTTTAACAGCTTCACTACCCGGCACGGAATATACTTCCTCGATACCGGCCCTCATATGTGAAGCAAGAGAATACACAAACTCTCTGCACTTACCCTTCGCCTCTTCCAAAGAGCCATATGTTTCATCAGGAAAAGACGAACGCTGCGAATAATCTTCACCAAACATACTACGAGCAGTAAGTCTGTAAAAAGTCTCGCCTTTATTATCAAGTGTCATATTTTCGACCAACTCCCTTTCAATTGCCTTAACGCTATAATACGAACCATTATCCTTAAAAAACTGAACCAAATCATCGTCTTGATTCATTTTCCTGTTATCATCACTGTACATTTCTATTGTATCTTTATGCCGGAATACCCGGCATTCGCCGTTCAAATCATACAGTTCACCTTTATCATATGTACACCAATCAGCAAACTCATCAAAGAACAACTCAGCATCTGTAGTCACACCACGAGCATCAATATAAGCAACATAGGGACCAACCTCAGCTACACAATAAGCATGAACAAGATTGTCATTATTATCCAGAACATACTCAACCTCATACCCATAGTAATCGCTCAATGCTGCAGCAAACTGGTCACAGTGCCCATGAAGAAAATCATATAGGTTATAACTATCCCCTACCGGAACATTCTCTAAAAACCCAAAGTTCGCATCTGGCAACCCGTCTGCCCGCAACTCATCAAGTTCTTTATAGAAACCAAAAGAAGAAAATATATCCCCATGTTCTTCTTCCCAAACCCTATCATTCGTAATGTTAGCCCACATGGCAGCCTGCGCCTCGTTAATAAGGAATGTTTTAAATGGCTGGTCTACCACCCTAAAATCAATTTCCCTTATTAAATCTTGATAGCTTCCCACAGCATCACAAAGAGCAGTATAGTTCATTTTAACATCAAACGGCGAAACCTTTTCCCCATCTGAATAACCACCAAACAAAGTAAAATGGCAAACTTCAAGCGAAACATTGGGAACGCGATTAGTAATAGCCTCTTGAATACCACCACTGGTTAACCCTTTATAACCGGTAGCATCTGCTTCATGCACAAAGCCACTTGTTGTAACATATCTACCATTTAACCTTGCAAGGTCATCCGGAGGCGTTCTCTTCTCGTCAATCAGCTCGTAGGCAATACCGTCAACAAAAACAACCCCAACGCCGTTTTTATAACGATAATCAACACCAAGAACCTCACCTGACGCTAAAACAATCTCGTTTGGACCGTCCACTTGTTTCGCAAACACAATGTCAGGCTTATTATCAAAAGAATAGGGTGTATTAAAAAAACAATTTGTACCGGGTTCATACCCTGTGGCAAAACGCAAGTTGTGATTATGTGAAAAATTAATGTCAACACGATGAACGGGTCCATCATTAAAAGCATCAGACTTTAACCCTAAAGCATCAGCAAGCTTCGTTTTAGAACCACCGGATTCTTCTAAAAATCTATCAGCATCTTCTTTTGAAATCGAAAACAACGCTTCCTGCGAACCCTCAGCTCGTCCAAGCAACAATTCGCCTTTCGCCCATTTTTGATAAGACCAATTATCCAAAAAATATGAGCGTTCGCCCTCAAGTAGATTATCAGAAACTTTAATAGCCCCACTCATCTGTTAACACCTCTAAACCTAACAATTTATTTGTCAATGTCGTGCTCACGTGCGCCGGAAGGAGTTTCAACAACTCTTCCTTTCGCTTCCGCAATAATAGCATCCACGGATTTCTGCTGCTTTTCAATAACCTTATCAACATAAGAATAAAAAGCGGATTCAAACTTATTGAATTCATCCAAAAATTCTTTAAGGTCTTTTATTCTATGAGAAGCGTCCTTAATATCCGTTTTATCATCTTCATTAACAAAATAAATTCTCTCACCATCAGTACGGAAATTATAATGACCACAAGCGCCACCATTATTAATACCAAGCTCTGTAAAACTATGAGCTTTTTTATCATACTGGCCCCAAGTTTTAACAAAACCTACTTTATGAGAAATGCTGTTTGTAACAAAAGTTCCTCTTTCATAAGAATCATCCGAACGATTAAACCATCCCTTATTATGATAAGCATCAAGCTCAATCCCGTTCTCCAAACACGCATTACCTGTCGCAATAAGCTCATCAATACGAGGCTTTAAAGCCTGTATCTGTTCAACCAAAGAATCGGCTTCATCCTGAACCTTCTGCTCAGCTGTCGCCTTCAATAACTCACTGTTCCTCTTATAGCCGTTAATTTTAACTAATCTGTTGCAGGATGAATGATTGTCCTCTTCAATGTTTACAACATCTTTCATTATTTCGATTCTCGGTGACACAGTTACACCGGCGGCAAGAAGGTTATCTACAGTTTTTTCAATATCAAGCCTGTTTACACACGCTTCTTCATCAAATGTGTAAAAAAGAGAATCACATAATTTTTTTGTTAGCGTATCCTTCATTACCCTTACTCCTTATCAACACCGAAATCGCCTTTTATAACCTCACCCTTGCCGGAAGCCTCGCTTCTTGAAGTTGCACTTGCAAGGCGCTCGTCCAAACTTATATCCTTAGATTCAACAACAATTTTTCTGTGACAACCCGCGCCGTTACCGTGTTCAAAAATTTTAGCCTTACTTTTATCTTCATAATAATAATCAGCACAGTTAAGAATACCCTCATTAACATCCGGATAATGTCTCCTGAACTCCTCAATTGCCATTTTCACAGACGGAGCCGTAATAGAAACATAACCCATATTAAACGGGAACTGTTTTGACGAACCAAAAGTAAACAATACTTCAATACCTGTCATTTTCCCCTGGTATTCCAAAATCTTGTCATAAGGCAACCACTCAGGCTTACCGTCCTCCGGTAAACTCTTCCAAAGAGCTTTCATAAGCGCAATATGCTCTTTTTCATTACCGGAAACCCACAAATGCCCGGCATAACGATTCCCGTTACCGAGATAGTACTCACAGTCCATACGCATACGGTCCAACATCCGATACGGAAAACTACTATCACGATACTTATCCAAACCATATCGTTTCAAAATATCCATGGGCTCAATCTTTTTTGTAGGTTCGGTATCGTACTCACTTTCGTAATATTCTCCACCGTACTTGTTAAGTAAATCAACCATCATATCTTCCGGAACATGACGTTCTGCAGTAAGATGAATTTTACCGGTATCTTCATTAAGAAAAACAAACGCCCAAGAACCTTTTTTATCACTCAAAACATCATCCTCAACAGAATAACTATACTGAGGATTATCCTTAACAAATTCCTCAATTGTTAAATTCGTATTCAAAACACCAACTTTATTATTACTCATAACCATAACTCCTTTTTTAAAAACCGGCTTTGCCCGACTCCTATTGCTTATTACGTTTTACCGATTACTTGTGAATGTAAAAAACATTCACTCCTATTCCTTCTCAAACTCATCTTTAGATGTTTCGCCTTTGCCGAAAGCTTCGCTTCTCGAAGTTGCACTTGCAAGGCGTTCTTCTAAACTAACATCGTCAGATTCACAAACGTAATCATCAGGAACAACCATAACAGGCTTACCGGGTCTATAATCGTCGGCCGTCGCTTCATGAACACCATAGACTTGCGCATCCTGTTTTTGACTATTAAAATAGCTTTCAGCTAACTCAGCAGTTTTTGCCTCAACAAGTATCGTTTGAGGTATAGTGTTTCGCACATAACTAACGTTAAATTTCATAGAAATTACTCCTTTAATATAAAAAGAATTAAAATCGGCTTTGCCCGACTCCTATTACTTATTACCTGTTACTTATCACTTGTGAATGTCAATAGACGTTCACTCGTGCTCTTTCTCCAACTCAACATCGCTCTTCTGAGCAGTGTCTTTGTTTACTTCTTCACAAGTCTGTTTAGCTTTATCAATTAAACCATCAACAGACTGTGACTTTTCAATCTCAGCCAATTTGTCCTTCGCCCATTCAGGCATACACTCCGGCTTAATCGTGCCGAGAATATCGCCTCTGTGCCAATTTGTTTCATTACCGGTATAAAGATTTTTACAAAAAACAGTACGCCCCGCACCATCTGGAGAACAACCAAAACCACCGGAAGCAAGACACAACTGCCTGTCAGCACCTGCATACTCAGACTTGATGCTCTCGCCCTTAACAACGACAACTTTACCTTTTAAATTCACACCGGAAATCGAATCACAGGATTCTTTACCGATAATACTTCTGTCATAAGGAAACTCAGCCAACTGGTCTTTTACCTTAGCAATCTGTTCGTTAACTCTCTGAGAATACAACTCAACAACTTCGTTGTAGTTGTCACAACCAATACAATTCTCGTATCTCTCAAAAAGACCATTAAAAACACAATCACCAACAACATATTTATCAACAGCACCAATTGGAGCTTTCAGATTTTCCCCAAGGAACACCTCTTTGTCACCATAATTAAAGACATTAAGAATCTCATAATCTCCTATTTTACGTTTTGGAAGCTTGTTAGTATAAACAGCGTCTTTTATAACATTGTTAATTTCCTCAGCGTATTCAGAAACAAAATTGGTGCTCTCTTCATCATTTCTGAAACCGTCGTTATCCAACTCACCAAACATATCCAAAACAACATCAACAATGTCTTTGGATAAATTATCATCACAAAGAGCTTTCAACTGGTTAAGAACACCCATTTCTAATTCAGTAATCATAATAGAACCTCCATTTATTCATCTAAATACTTAGTATTATAACCCGGATTAACTTCCGGTCTCAGAGCGTTAGGATAATGAATATCTGACTTCATATCCATAAACACCTTATTAATCTTCTTATACACTGCATAAGGCTCCGAAACAGCCAGCAAACAAATCGACACACCGGATGAAGTAGTAATAAACACGCTACCTACTTTACGCATCTTTTCAAGAACTGAAACATCAACTCGCACGTTAGAAATATCCGTATAGTTCACATTCTCGTAATCCAAGCCCACAACACCGTTTCCAACGATAATACGTTTATCTGTAACAGCATAAACAACGTTTTTATATTCAACACAAGCCTTAACAAAGCTCCCAATTAACTTCCACACAGGTAACAAATGAATACCAAAAAAGATAACCATAAAAAGCCACATATCTTTGGCTGCGCCGGTAGAAATCATAGTGCTGATGAAAAAACCATCAAACAAAGCCCAGACAACACCAACCGGTAACAACTTCCCAAAAGAACGCCAAAGATAACAAAACTTATCCGGTTTACCCTGCCATAGCACGTTCTCGCCATCAAACAAAACATCTTTTAAACTATCAAACATAATTTAACCTCCAAAATATTCTTCAATAATGTTATGCCGACAAATTTTCGTTTTTTAACCAATTACACGAAAAATAACACTTTTTTCTTTAAAAAATAACAACCCCGCCACAAAAAGCAGCGAGGTTGCAATCAAATCAATCTAAATCTCGTACATAATTTTCCTGAGAAGCACCAAAATGCTCTCCTGCGCGTGAATAAGCATCAGAAAGAACAGAATCAAGACCAACCCCACCATCAGACAACTCGTTGCTAACTTTATCTGTCTCTTTATCCTCAACCAACTCACGCTTCTTTTCTGTTAACCAGTTGTTAAGGAAGCTCTTAACATCAGAAGTCTTATAATCAACAAAACTATCATTATAAGCCATTTTCCCGATAACACCATCGCACAAAGCTAAGCAAGATTCACTCTCAACCTTAATAATGGTCCAATTATTACCAAGAATCGTGATGTTGTCACCAACAGAAAGATTCTCAGCATTAATATTTAATGCCGGACGAATACCATACTCCTGAAAACCTCCTTCATGAAGGTCATTAACATCATTACTGAAATAAACACCTCTGATTCTATCAGAGAATGTACCATCATTATGAACTAACCACCAGGTATGAAGGTATGGAATAGTGTTTCTCGCTTTGTTATATTGGTCCTTCGAAAGAAGGTCTATTCCTTCGACAACAACATCAGCTTGCGACGCTTCATCTTTCACAGCAAAGCGTTCAACAGTAGCAAAAGAATCAACCTCACCACCGCCCTTTTCATCGACACGAAGCATAGCATCTAATTCATCCAAACGAGCAGTTTTCGCTTTCAGCTCATCTTCTTGTGGGAACTCCTTAAGAACCTCAACCTTTGCTGTTTCAAAATCTTTTTTAACATCAACCAATTTCTGTTCAGCTTTAGACAAACTCTCATCAAGCTTCTTAAGTAAATTATCCATACGAAGAATATTGCCGGTATCACTCTTACCAAGCTCAACAGTATGTGTAAGTGCTCCCTTCATATGCAGCAATTTAACGGCCCTGAACGGTTCATATTGAAGACTTAACTTAAACCCACGATATTCACCTACCGGCATCATATTCACGTCCTTAACGCCCTGGCAAGCCTTCAATAAAGCTTCTCCGGCCTTAACCTTCTCTGCGTAAGTAACGCCATTAACAACCATTGGCGAAAATCCGGATTCACTATCCTCAACAGTAAACTTCTCAACTCGCTCAATATCGGCCTTATACCCGGCAATCTCCTGCTCCAACTTCTTAATAGTTAAAGGATATCGAAGATTAATATCATCTTCCAACCGATATTTCTGTGAAAGGAAGTTAGCACGAACCACCTTAAGCTTTGCAACATCCACGTCCAGTTCCATCTTCTCTTTAATGCGCGGGTCTTTAATACACAAAGACTTAATCTCAGCATATGATAAAGCTGCATCATCAACATCATCAACAGAACGGACAGGAGCCTTACTTGTCATAATCTGCGAGATGAATTTCTGCTTGTTTTCCACAAGCTGCCACAAATACGCATCAAAGGTACCTTTAGTAACATAACGGAAAACCTCAACTTCCTTCTGTTGGTTCCCTTGTCGCAAAATACGACCCAAACGTTGCTCCAAATCAGACGGTCTCCACGGACAGTCCAGGTCATGCAACGCAATCAACTTATCCTGAACATTGGTACCTGCGCCCATTTTAAAGGTAGACCCCATTAAAACGCGCACTTCACCGGAACGAACCTTCGCGAACAACTTATCCTTCTGCACATCCGTCTTCGCATCATGAATAAACGCAATTTCGTTTTCCGGAACACCTCTTGCAATAAGCTTCTGCTTAACATCATCATAAACCGAAAATTCACCATTACCGTTCGGCGTAGAAATATCACAGAAAACCAATTGAGCCAACCGGTCATCCTTATACTTATCCCAAACCTCATAAATGTTATTAACAGCCAGATTAACCTTACTGTTTTCGTCATCCGGAAGAGATGAATCATAACAACGTTGGTCAAGACCAAGAAGTCTACCGTCATTGGTAATTTTCAGCATATTATCCTCGGTAGGCTCAACGCCCCCACCGCGAACCTTCTCAGCTCTTTCACCAAGAGACTCAACAATCTGCTCTTGCAATTTAGTTGGTTCTGCCTGAACAACATGGAAATTGGCATTCGGCTTTGGTAAATCCAAATCATCCCCTGTTTTAATGTCGGCAATTTCCTTGAACATAGTCATTAACTCAGGAATATTATAGAACTTCGCAAATCTATTTTTAGCTCTATAACCTGTACCTTCCGGAGCCAACTCAACAGCAGTCTGAACCTCACCGAAAGTTGAAGCCCAAGCATCAAAATGCGCTAAACCACTATCTCTCAAACCGTTGTATTGCAAATACCTCTGCATAGTATACAATTCCGTCATTGAATTACTAATCGGAGTACCGGTAGCAAACACAACGCCCTTACCATTTGTAGTCTCATTAAGATAACGGGATTTCATATATAAGTCAGAAGACTTTTTAGCATCCGTCTGTGAAATTCCTGCAACATTACTCATTTTGGTATACAAGAAAAGATTCTTAAAATAGTGCGCTTCATCAACAAAAATCTTATCAACACCAAGCGCATCAAATGTAATAACATCATCCTGCACAATATCGTTAAGTCTTTCCAAGCGCGTTTCAAGATTTTTCCTTGTCTTTTCCAAAGACTTAACAGAAGCACGATTACCGTTTTCTTCTGACAACTCTTCTATACCCCAAATAACCTCATCCAGTTCTTCCTGAATAAAGCGTTTCTGTAAGTCTATTGACAACGGAATTTTTTCAAACTGAGAATGCCCGATAATAACAGCATCATAATCTCCTGTTGCGATACGAGAACAGAATTTTTTACGGTTTGCCGGAGTGAAATCCTTTTTAGATGCAACCAACAAATTAGCAGACGGGTACAGCTGATAAAACTCAGAAGCCCACTGACCAATCAAGTGATTAGGAACAACAACCAACGACTTCGCGCAAAGCCCAAGTCTTTTGCTCTCCATAGCAATAGCCGTCATTTCAAAAGTCTTACCTGCACCGACCTCATGAGCCAACAATGTATTGCCACCATAAATAGCGTGAGCAATCGCGTTTTTCTGGTGCTCCATCAAAGTAATCTCAGGGTTCATTCCCTCAAACACAAGATGTTCACCGTTATATTCGCGAGGCTTCGTACTGTTAAACCTATCGTTATATAACCTGACAAGTCTCTGCCTACGTTCAGGGTCTTGCCAAACCCAGTCAACAAAAGCATTCTTAATAGCCTCTTGCTTCTGCTGAGCAATAACTGTCTGAGTTTTATTAAGTACACGAACGCGATTTCCTTTTTCGTTTTCGACATAATCATAAATCTCAACATTTTTAAGATTCAACGTCTGCTCAATAATCTCATAAGCACTTATCCTTTTTGTACCAAATGTTGAATTTGCAAGAACACTATAGCTATACCAATTACTATTCTCAACAACCCAAGAACCATTAATAGAGTTATAATGAGCCTTAACCTCTGGTTCTTCGCTTCTATAACCCTTCGGAGTTTCAAGAAGCTCCCACATAAACTCATTAACTACATCATCCGGTACCCAAATAGACCCAAGACGTACAGAAATATCCTGTGGACCCAAATCCTTCGGCATAACCTTTTCTAATGCCAAGACATTAACATCAAAGCTATGGTCGTTTTCAGCTACCCTTTGAGCAACCTTTAATTTATCACGAACATTACCCGATAAATACTCATCGGCAGTAACAAACAAATCGTTACCATATTCGTCTTTTGCTTCCGGAACACGATAAATAACCCCAACCAAGTCTTCAATAATTTTATCCTTTGGCAAACTTGCCAAATCAGACATAAAATCAAGGTCAACCTTCGCCTTTTCGGAAATACACACCGAAAGAGCCTCACTTGCGGTACCAACAGATTTTACAGGTGCATGAGGCTTAATAGTTCTCTTCGTAAACATATCAGCTTTACTGATAAGTTCACCCTTCTCGTCCACATTTTCAAGAGAACAAAGAAGATAATAAGAACTATCATCATCAAAAGCCATGCTGTTGCCACGGCTGTTAAGTAAACCATATTTAGCTGTATATTCGTCATATAACTTATTAAGTCTGCTCTGCTCAGCATCAATTTCAGCTTCAGAATGATTATACCTTTGCAAATCAATCAAATGACGCAGACAATCACGAAGCTCAATCATTCCTCGAACACGTTTTTCTTGTGTTGGATTAAGCTCCTGTTTAATCATCTCATGGTCCATACGATAATAAATATCGTCATCCACAAGAACAAAGCTAAAGTTACGAACATCCGGGTCAGCCTCTATGCTTTTAACTAACGAAGAGGTGTCCTCTAACATCTCATCAAAATCGTTAACCTTTTCAGAAATTTCCCCGTTGATGTTTTTAACAGCACCCTTTAACAAATCCTCCAGATTACTGTCAGGGAACGGCACGCAAGTAGAATCCTCACGTCCACGCTGCATACGGTCCATCTCCATATGCCCGAGCACCATTTCCGGATGGTCAACAAAATACGAGTTAATCGGAATACCATCGTCAGTTAACCCAAGATGAACCCAATCAGGTTCAATATCAATTGCCCTATCTCGCTTTTTCAAGAAAACAATATCAGAGGTAGCTTTCGTACCTGCGTTAGCAAGGAAAGCATTATTAGGCAAACGAATAGCGCCCAACAACTCTGCTCTTTGAGCAATATATTTACGCACTTCCGGATTCTGCTTATCAAGCGTACCCTTTGAAGTAATAAATGCTATAACACCACCGGGGCGAACCTTATCAAGAGTTTTAGCAAAGAAATAATCATGAATAAGAAAACCCTGCTCATTATAGTCCTTATCGTTCACTTTAAACTGCCCGAAAGGAACATTACCAATGGCTACATCAAAGAATCCATCTTTAAAATTAGTTTCTTCATAACCCTTAACGGCAATCTTAGCCTCAGGATACAACTGTTTGGCAATCCTACCTGAAACACTATCCAGTTCAACACCATAAAGCTTTGAATCAGCAAAATCATCAGGCAACATACCGAAGAAGTTACCGACACCACAAGACGGCTCAAGGACATTTCCACGCTTAAACCCTAAATTACGCAAACCTTCATAAACCGCGTTAATAACAACGGGCTGAGTATAGAACGAGCTGAGCGTAGATGCTTTAGCACTACGATATTCTTCCGTTGACAACAGTTCCTGCAGTTCTGTATACTCATTCGCCCAAGAACCATTATTAACGTCAAACGCCTTGTCTAAACCTCCCCAACCAACATATTTTGAAAGGACCTCTTGCTCATCAGAAGTAGCTTGACGCCCTTCACGTTCCAACTCCTTAAGAAGACGAATAGCAGCCACATTGTTTCTGTATTTTTCCTTTGGACCACCAACACCCAAAGCAACGTCTTTAATTTTAAAATTAGACCCTTTTTCATTTGGCGCAACCACAGGAGTTTCATCCACAAACTTGCTTGCAAGAACATCATATACATCATCAGCGTTGTTAATTTGTGAAGCACCAACATTCTTCAAAGCCTCTGAAACGTCAGCCATAGAAATTTCGCCGGAACTAACCTTATCAACAATATCTCTCCGTGTTTCTTCGGAAGCCTTCGAAAGTACATTAGAAGTATTTTCAAGCTGAACAATCAAAGGCAAGCTCACGTCACGAACAAAGCCTTCATCGTGCAAAGCCTGATAACATTTAATGTAATCTTGCATTTGGAAATCCTTGCCCGGTATAAATGTCGGATGAACCTGCACCATCTGATTAAAGTACCAGAACTTGAAGTTCTCTTCTGACATCGCCAAAACATCATTAAAGAAATCGGCAGTAAAACCAACAGCCTTATCTCTAATTTCTGCCTTAACACCTTCCGGCAAATCTTCCACATAAAACTTAACGGTACCGTCATTACTAATATGAGCAATAGTACGATAATCGCCGGCTTCCTTATCAGTATCTGCCCTATTCCAGACAGTAGTACCATTACCTAAGGAACCGTAACCAATATCATATGCCTCCTTATCATAAGAAAGCTCACCATCACGAACAGCTTCCTCCAACAACGGCAAATAAACACTTAAAAAGCGCTCACCATCTTTTATAGCTTTTTCTCGTTCCTCACCTTCATAACGACCATCATAACCGTCTTCCTTAATACGCTTCAAATTGCGTGCAGAAGCAGCGCGTACATGGTCAAACAACGACCCGTCACCATCGCCAACATCCTGACGACCTTCATATTCATATCCGTCCGGGAAATGAATTTCAAACTTCGTTTTAAAATACGGGTAATAATCATTACGAGAGCTATACTCTTCTTTAAGCTTAACAACCTCATCATCAAGCTTTTTCATTAACGAATTAAACTCAACAAAAGAATAAACCTTTCCGTCCTCAAAGTCTCTGTGCTCAGACCAAACACAAGTAACCGTTGGCACCAAAGAAGCAACCTCGTTTTCCAAGAAGACAATCTTCTTATCCAACAAAGCAGAATACTGCTTTTCACGATAATCACTGGTGTTATCCTCAATAGCACGTTCAATATAAGAACGAAAATCTGTGGCCATCTTCTCTGTATCATAAACAGAAACCTCAATATCCGTTTCAGGACAAGGAATATCTGCCTTTTCGATATACGCTTCAATACCACCGACAAACTCATCATTAAGACGTAAGCGCACAGCAAAGCCTTGCATATCATTAGAAACACTTTTTTCATCAGCGTTCTGTTCTTTAGCATTATAAATACTGCCGATTTTCTTAATGTTGTGTGTTTCCTGGCTCAAAAAACGCATAGCCAAATCGTCAAAGGCAATAACATAAGAATTATAACCTTCGTTCCATTCAACGACACCGGTATGAACTGTGGTACCATTAAAACCCGGATTCGAAACAGAAAACTCAACAATATCCCCTTCACGAAGCTCAACGTTATCTCCGGGAATAACCTCACCGGTCAGCTCCCCAACGCCTCTCTCCACAGTCTTATCTTCAACAAGTACAGATTGTTGTTTTATTAAATGTTGAACATACCCATATGAATCAACATCATGTTTTCCATCATCTGCAACAGAAACAAAATGAACTAAATCATTTTCGTCTGTACCATCAATAATTCCGATACGATATTCATTACCATCTTCATAGGTAAAGACCTGTCCGACATACAAAACATTACCGGAAGCAACACCATTTTCTTCCTTATCATTCTCAATAGACTCAAAAGGCGCTTTCACCAGCTCGTAATCCTCTGCCTGCTTTTCACTCAAAGCACGCTCAAACTCAATATAACCCCAAGCTGCGCGGTCAATCTCCTGAACGAACTCTCGTTCATCGAAATTCACAACATTAACGTCCTCATTACCCGCAACCTTTGGATAAGTACCGGGACCAACGGGCCTCTGAGTAGAATAATACCTATGTAAAACAGGTTCCGGAACCCTACCAAGAACTTCACTTCGGAACTCTTCATCGAAACCAAATACTGTGTTAAAGTTCTCTGCATCTGCTTCGGCAGCCTCACGAGACTCAAAAACCTCCCGTTCATCCTCAACAATATGCCCTTCTTCCAACGGAACAGTAGTACCACAAACATACGCCTTAACTGTATCAGGAGCACTGTACGGACGATAAAGACGAACCTGAAAACGTTCCGATACACCTTCCGGAACCTCCTCTGAAATCTCGTTTCCATCCTTATCAAAATATACACTGTCTCCGTTTTCTTTTTCTCCGCGAACCAAGACATACTGCTGTCGCTCAATATTCTTAAACCAATCAGAAAGAAAACTATCAGTTTCCTTTTGCCCTGCTTCATCCAGAATCTTACCGGTCTCAAAGTCCATATACTCTTTATATAAACCGATAGAACTCATTTCATAGCTTACGGCAGAAGCTGTTTTATTAGCATTGTCAACCAATAAAACAATATCAGGGTCACGCATTAAATCGCCGTTTTGAACAAACGAATGCATAACAGAAATAAGATTATCCCCAACGTTTTCCACCGTCAAAGGCTCCAAGCCATCTCTTTCAAAATGCAAATAGGTATAATCACCATTCAGAACCCCGGAAGCCAAACGATTCAAAGCATCATAGTTGCGAGCAACCAAAGAATTACGTTTAACACCCTCAACCTTATCAATATCATTTTCAACAACTTCAGAAGCTTCCGACAATTCAACAACTGGAGCCTCCCTCATGATATAACCTTTTGATTCAGCTTTTCTGTTATAATCATCAAGATAACGGATGGGGAACCCAACCATAGGAACCCGTTCACCATCAATTGTCCTGCTTGTTAAAACCAATTCCAAATCATCAGAAACGCGCACAGCTGCATCGCCTCTGATTTCAAAGAAGTCCCCAACACGAACTAAGTCAATAATATCAACATCAAATTCCTCATCGGGCAACAAACTCTTCTCTACTTCATCAACAACCGAAACGGCGTGATTAATCAGAGTGTTATAATCCTCAACACGTATCTCTCGAAGTAAATGATTGTTTGATGGATTTTCCTTTATAATCTTTTCAAAAGCCTCTTTAGATAATTCCAAGGAATTAAGCTCAAACTCAACATCCGAAAGATAAACAGAATCCGCAGAAATCTCAACGACAGAATATTTAGTGGCACCATTAAAGAACAAGTCTCCTACCTTATAACTCGGAACTGAAACAAACTCTTCTTTAACCTCACTCGCATCTTCAAGAACCGGCTCTAAATCCTTAACAACATCTCCCTGCAAAGATTCAAGAACAGCCTCTGCACGCTCCTTTAAAGGTGACTCAGAAGCAATGATGGTATTTAAAGCGTCTCTCATTAAAGGAAGAATAAATTCCCCTTCTTTTTCACCTAAATTAGTTTTCTTGTGACCATTCACAAGCTCAGAGGCGCAACCAACCACCAAAACATATTGATTAAGCTGCTCTGACTCGCCATCGTTCTCTCTTAAAAAAGAGTTGTAATCCAAAATAACATTTTTAAACTCTTCGGAAACACTAATTCTGGCAATTCGAAGCTCCAACTCTGTTTTATAAGACGGATACTCAACCAATTCCTTCTCATTCAAATAACGTCCGGCTTTAATAAGCTCACCGATACGTTTTTGAACCTTAGTCCAACTCAACACAACATCAGAGTCAGACATAGAATGACCGGACCTCGAAATTCTCAAACCCTTAGCATCAGACCAGGAACTTCCCCATGTACCATCAGAAAGAACACGAGTACCACCGCCCAGGCCGTACTCATTTTTCAAAAACTCAGCCTTTTCTTTTGCAGTATGCTTTTCAAGGAAATAATCATAAATACGATATTTACCGTGCACAAAGCCACTACCGGATGTAAGCACACAGTCAATGTCCTCCTGTGAAAGTTCAAAATCCTGAACCCCAACGTCGGCAGACTCAATAATCTCCAACTGCTCCTCAACTGTCGGGAACAATACATCATCTAACGGTAAATCAATTCCTTCTTCACCGTCTCCTCCGCTAACAGCTGAATCGAGTTCATGTGCTGTACCCAACCCAACTGATTCGTCTCTTTCTTCGGTGCCGGATTCGCCTTCAAAAGACTCTGAATTAACTGCTCCGTCTGTTTCTTCGCCAAAGCCTCTATCTCCCTCAGATGGTTCTCCAACTCCCCTTGCATCAGCAGAGTCGTGTATAGGGTCGGTTTGTTCGCTTGAAGATACCTCAACCGCAGCATCCCCATTTTCCCTATTTTCTCTGTCAGAGACTCCTTCTGAACTATTTCCGGAATCTGATATTCCCCTACCGTTCTGTATGTCATTTCCATTTTCATTAACCTCCAAATTATTTATCTTAAGTTCTTTAAATGTCTTTTCAACAAAACGAACCTCACGTTCAACCTCTCTCAGAACAGTTTCTGAAACTGAACTGACAGCTGTACCCAAAGCAATCACTTTGTCTGCGTTATCAATTTGAACCGGAACCTCTGAAAGATACTTATTGGCATATACCTCAGCAGCGTTTTCAAATCCACATCTATACAGAGAAACAACATATGCAGAATAACGAACACGTTCTTTAAACTCTTCTGCAAACGCACCATTCAAATCCTCGCCTTCCGGCAAAAACAATGACAAAACCTCTTCAACAGAAGCGTCAACACCTTGAACAATAGCATCCTCTATAGAAGCACTCTTAAAAGAATTTGTTTCGTTCAGCCTTTCTAAAACATCGGGATAGTTATCGTTATGAATCTTCCATAACTTCAACTCTTCATTAGAAGCAGAACGTGTATCAGAAACGTCAAACACATACTGAACCTTGTCCCCCAAATCGTTCAAAACCGCAATACCCTTTGAACCTCTCGCAACGTACCTATGAAGCTTTGAGTTCCACACATCAAAGCTTGCACACGCAGTAGCATCCGGACGTTGTGAATAAATCAAAAGTTGATTTTGAAACTGATACTTATAATTCCAGGAAGCACTTTTCAAAAACAAAATCCATTTGTTTGGGACTGTTACAAGACCGGAAGCCTCTTCATAAAGATTTTCTAAGAGCTTTGTAGTATCCATTTTAACCATAATAATACCTTCCTAAAATATTGTTATTAACATTATATCGTATAAATGCCACGAAGCAAAACAAACACAATATAACTAAATATCATCCTTCGTATGTTCGTTCAGAAAGACTTTTTCCCCTGAACCAACACGTTCTTTTGCATCAACCAAAACGTTTTTCAAATCATCTTCTAAATCCGTATGAATTCCAAGATGCTTTTCTTGCTGAAACTCATGCCATAACATCGACTGACAAATCTCATCTCCGGCATATTCAAAAAATCTAATCATATCCATCAAATCAACCTTCAAAGAAAGTGTTTGATTAATCTCATCTATTAAACAAGAAAACTTATCTTTTTCTTCAAATGCCTCAAACTCAACAGAATCCAAAGGAATATCATCATTTTCAAAATATTTAGATAAAAAACTATTGACATTTTTATCCGAATAAGCTATACTGTTATCAAAGCTAATAAATGTTTCCTCTATGGGGAATGGTACCCCGAAAGACCGAAGCAATTTATTGGCTTTATTTTTATTTACAGCAATTAATTTTCCATCATCAATTTGTCTGGAAATATAATCCCCGAAATTATTTCGACCATAAGCACTTGTTATTTTATTTACTTTACTATGTCCGAAATTATACCCAAGAGAAACGGTAATAATAATTGGCCTTTGTTCTTTATCCTTAAGGCTTGAAACAGCAACCAACGTATTAGGACGAGAACCCTTTAAAACCATTACAGGGTTACGCAACTCGTGTAATATCTTTTTAAAAATCTTACCGGACAAATCGTGTCCATGATGCCTTTCAGATGGCTTGCTCCGACATTTAACAATGGTATTTGGAGAAATAACCATATCCAAATCCACATCACATCCCCCGAAACCTAAAACAAGAGGTGTTCTGCCAACATTAAGAATATGAATCCCTAAAAACTCCTTGTTTTCGAACCTGCGCAGAATATCACCAAAACGATTATCCTCACTAAAGTTTTCCAGACGGCATTTAATTTTATAAACCAAACCATTATTGGCAAACCTCGTGTTTGCCTTTTCTTTTTTTGCCATAATAACCCTCACACACAAACTTGTTTACATTTAAACATTTAAACATGTAAACAAACAACCAAACACGAAAAACAGTAAAAAACGTGTTAACACATAAACTTATTTACTTTATATAAAACAACTCCACTATCAATAATATTATGCCGTTTAAAAGTCCGTTTTTTAACCGGACATAAAAAGAAAAAAGGAGAATTTCAAAAAAAATTCTCCTTAAAACAACATCAATGTATATCATCATACGGTTCGAGAGCTTCTCCATCAAGGAAGCTGTCAAAAGACTCCTCGTTTGCAGCTTCAACCTCCGAATCCATAAAGAACTCATCATCTGAAATATGCGAACCAACAATTTCAACAGCCGGAACAGTGAGCTCCGGGTTAACCAAATTATCATTCTGATTAAACAAGTTATTAAACCCAGCATTTTCAAGGTTCTCTTTGCTGAGCTCAGTAGCACTTTTTCGAACATTACCTATCGGAGAATATCTATCGTTGTTTCGAGCATCGTGCTTTGCTTGATGCTTTAATTCACGTTTCTGCCCTTCATAATTAGAAGCAAACGCTTTATTATTCGGAGTCTGAATTTCAGTGGCGATATCAAACAACAAAGCATCGTCAGCATCACCGGTAAACTCATAATTTGGATGCTTCTCCAAATCATATTTCTTATCAAAGAAAGGCATAAGACCTTTAATCATTACCAAACAGTCCTGGTCACTCATATGAGCAATTTCATCAGGTGTCATCAATTCACGACCGGTTGCGTTTAAACTAATATTACTGCTCCCCTGTCTTCCGTATGTACGGCTTGAGTTACGAGACTTAATTGTCTGCTTACCTAACATTTTAGAAACATATTCCGTAGAGCTTGATTCATGACCACCAAGATAAATAAACTCATCGCAGTTACCCACAATAGTTTTCCACGACTCCTTATACATTGTTTCCAGCTGTGCCATATTCTGAATAATAACGGCACACGAAATCTCGTATTTTCGCATGGTAGAAAGCTTCTGTTCGAAATCAGGTATTTGACCGATGTTAGCGAACTCATCAAGCAAGAAACGAACGTGAACAGGAAGCCTCAGCCCCTTACACTTTGTTTCAGCTGTATAATAGAGCGTTTCAAATAACTGAGTATACGCCAACGAAATAATCCAGTTATAAGTGGTCTTAGCTGTAGGAGTAATACAAAACAACGCTGTCGGCTTAAGACCAATTGTACCCATATCAATATTATCAATACTTGTTAAATTAGCAATTGTATCCAAGTTAAATGGAGCCAAGTCAACCTGCGCACACGTCAAAATAGTAGACGCTGTTTTTGCCGGAGCTTGCTTAAAAATGGAGTACTGCATAACAGCGATATGATTAGGGTCTTTTTTCTCTAAGTCTTCAAAAATAATATCCAACGGCGACTTATAATCATCCTGCCCGTCTTTAACAATAGCTGCACGAAGCAACTTCATAACGTTAGTAAAGTTTCGTTCTTTCGGACGACACTCTTTATACAAATAAAAGGCAATAGCCTGTAAAAGAGCAGCCTGAGACTTCGGCCAGAACGGGTCTGACGTATGAGAATCCGGTGGTGTAAGGTTTTTGGTTAAAACGTCAATCATAACCAAAATATCGGCATCCTCGCGCACGTAATTAAACGGGTTATAACAGTTTGAATGTCCCATATCCGTAAGATTAATAACCTTAATATCATACCCGGCATCTCTCAAAAACTTGCCGTGCGTCTGCAGAATTTCACCGGAAGGGTCAGTAATAACATAGGAACAGTTTAATTGCATAAGATTCGGCTTTAAATAGAATCTCGTTTTACCGGCACCGGAACCACCCAAAATTAACGTGTTACAGTTCTTGCGAGTAGCACGACCGTCCATACTCAACGCAACGTTTTGCGAAAGAATCATATTACGGTTAATCGGCACAAGAGTTGCCGACAACTTTTCTTTTGGTGCTGCTTGTGTTTCATATGCCCGTCTTCGAATATTAAGCTTTTCGTTTGCCTGTCTTTCAGCAATTTTCTTTGCTTCCTCAGCTAACCGACGTTCCTCATCAACACAAACTTTCGGCTTATACCTCTCTAAGTTCATGTTAAGCTTATCTTCCAGACTACAAATCTTTGAATGGATTCTACGTTGGAATTTCGACGGCTCAGGAATCTCTTCTTCACCGTCAGCCACAGTTCCTTTATAAAATTTATCTTTAAAGGATAACCATTTATCCTTTAAATTGCCCTTTAATATGTGAAGCTTCCCTTTTATCAATTGTTTGATAGCAACAACAAAACTTGTTGTTCTATCATCCTTATCGTTATCCTTTCGCTTAACTCTTTCACCTTTCCATCGAAGACCTGTTTTCTTATCCAACCAACCGGTGTTTTTTTCAACGTTTTTAGAACCCAACGGCTCTGAATATTTCGAAGCAAATTCCGAAAAATCCTCATTCCATTTAGCTGAACCGTTTTCTTCACCGGGACGAGTGTTTTTATTTTTCTCATAAGAAACGCTTGCGCCGGCAACAATAAGAAAGAAAAGAAATGTAACAACAAATAGCGCATCCCAATTTATCGGCAAAATATCAAGAGGCTGTGTAAACATATGACGGAATAACGAAGCGAGAAGTGTATCGGGATTCGTATAGTCTATTTTCAAAAAATGACACGTACCATAAATAAGCACAACATACCCAACAATACCAAGCTTGATTAACAACCGCAGTGTTTGTTTGCTGCTTCTCCTTACTGCTTGCTTTTGAGCTTTTTTTTGAGCTTTCTTTTTTGCCATATATAACTCCCTGCCTTTTAAAAACAAAAAGTCACACCAAAGGAAAACACCTTTAGAGTGACTTGTTCTGTAAAACTCATCAAATTTTTAGCTAAGCACGTCGCCTATAGCAACGCTCATAAAATTATTCTTTGTAGCGACTACCCGTAAACGCTACACTTTAAAATCTAAATAATAAGAAAATATATCCTGGTTTATATTATTCTGTTCGACCGGGCCAACAAACCTTATCGGCATTCACAGTAACTCCGGCCTCGTCGTTTCGCGACCAAGTAGTAATGCTGCCTGAAAAAGTTACCTTTGAGCCCTTCGAAAGCGAATTGGCAATTTGTCTCGCCTTTTTTCCGTAAACCACGACATAAAATTTATTATGATGAGGTTGGGCGTTTTTGCCTAAAAGAACGGGGTTATCAACATAAAACGTCGCTTTTGCGGTGTTTTTTGCAGTGTCATAAGATAAATCAACATCGCTTGTTAAAAAACCTTCCCCCGCAAAACAGTTTAAACAGTTTTGTGTAGTTGTCATATATGTACTCCTTCAAATAATTTGCCGATTTTACGAAACACATTAACATAATTATATACAAATATTAGTTGTTTGTCAATAACATATTAACGCATATAGTAATATGTTTCGCCAAAAATAAACTCGCTCCCCTTTCTGTGTTTATAAAACGTATATATTTATAAAATTAATAAACATCCTTACAAGAGATACCTCTTGTGTTATATGAGCTGAGTGTATAGCCATAACAAGCCCTCACGGTATAGGTGTAGGTAACACCCTTCTGAGCGCTTTTATCTACAAAAGTTGTGTTGTTTGTACCACCCACGGCAGCAATTCTTACCCAACCGGAGTTTGCTGTTTTTCTGTATACATAATAGCCTGTGGTACCTTTAATAGCGCCCCACTTAACAGTAATACCCGCACGAGTGCTTACCGCGCTTTTAAGAGCAGGGTTTGAAAGACGCTTGATATATAAGCCGTTTGTATCAAAGCCACTAAAAGAACCGTTAACAGCACGAACGGTATATCTGTAATATTCACCGTCAGCACCGGCAACAGCATTATCAACAAACCAAAGATTCTTTGTTGTGCCGAGATAGGTCCAATAAGTAGAACCTGCGCCACGACGGTACACTCTATATCCTGTTGCACCTTCGATTTTGGTCCAATTAATATAAATACCTGTAGCAGCATTTGAAATAGATTTAAGAGTAGGTGTTGAGACAAATTTTATATATTTGCCGGTAGTGTCAAACGCGCTATAGCCTGCTTCATTTGTAGCACGAACAGTATAACGCCAATATGCGTTATTAACGGCAGATGTATCAAGGTACACGGTACTTGTAACGGTGCCGAGATAGGTCCAATAAGTAGAACCTGCGCCACGACGATATACTCTGTAAGCATCAGCACCCTCTACCTCACCCCAGGTTATCTGAACGCCTTTAGGCTCATTAGAGATACTTTTAAGAACCGGTGAATTAGGAACAAGCTGTTTAATAACTTCGGTTTCTACAATATCACCACAAACAGTACACTTCTTGTGCTTTGAACCGGCAGATGTGGTAGTAGCGACTTTATCAACTATCCAACTACCTGTGGTATGTGCCTTTTTAGGTATAGTTGTTTGTGCAGTAATTACAGTGCCACATACAGAACAATGAGAACCCGCTGTTTTGCCTGTTGTCGAGCAAGTAGCCGCAACAGCTGCATCATTTACCGCGATGTGATTGGTTAATGGCATAGTGGCAGAAGTGATTGTTTTTTTGCAAACGGAACACTCAAGGTGCTGACGACCTGCAGATGAACAAGTTGCAGGTTTATCCACAATCCAGTCTGATGGCGTGTGTTTGTTTGTAGCCGGAATAACCTCTGAAACAGCGTGCCCGCAAGAAGAACACACTCTTTGCCTTAAACCTGTTGAAACACAAGTAGCATTCCGCACCACTTCCCACTCTCCGAGAGTGTGCCCTGTTGCAAGGATAGTTGTCGCCTGTGTACTTTCACGGCCACAGGAAGAGCAATAAACTCTGCTTGTGTGACCATTTTGGGTGCAAGATGCCGGCAAAGCAGGAACAGTAACATAGTTGTGTCCCGTAGCCGGAATTGTTTCTTTTTGAATATATTCACAAGTAGCACATTTACGTTGTCTGGAACCGGCCCTCAGACAATCGGCGCGTCTTACAACTTCCCACTCACCATATTTATGTCCCAATACCGGAATAACAGTGCCCTTTGTTAATATTGTGCCACATTTATCGCAAACATGGTCCCCTGTATAGCCGTTTTGGGTACAGGTTTCTGTGCTTGTGTTAGCAATATGAGAAGCAGGATGCTCACAAGTAACAGTAACAATACAAGTAGTTGAAACAGACCCTGATGTAACAGTAAGAACAGCAGTGCCTATGCCTTTTGCCTCGATTCGTCCGCAACCATACGCATCAAACGAAACGATACTATCGTCGCTTGATGTAAATATAAGGTTATCGGTTGTGATTAATGGGCTTTGAGTTGCCTCAATAACGCCTGTTTCTCCAAATTCAAGAGAAAGACTTGTGTGATTAAGAGAAAGAGATGTGGTGGGAATATCCTGTGCTTCTATTGTTACAGCGTTCTCAACAAAATTGTATACATTGTGAGAATAGTTATCTTCAAAAGCTTGTTTCACAGACTCTTTAACGATTATTTTTGAACTTGTATAAAGGTTCCTGAAGGTGCTTCGCCCCATATCTGTCGGATAACTGTCGTGTTGCATAATAATGTTAATGGGATGATTAAATGAAACAATGTCGGTATTAAAGAAGCTTCTTATATAAAAGTTCTGAACAGATGATGGTACAACAATGGTTTCAAGATATTGAGGAGAAGAAAACGCGTCGCTTAAAATAACCATCGTATCATTAGGGATAACATATGTTGTCGCCGGTCTTCCTGACGGATATTTTACAAGACGATTGTTGTTAAGTTTTCTGTTAACGAGGTCATTAGTTGTATAATAATTGTAATTTGAAAAGAGAACTCCGTCTCTTACAAAATATCCGTCGCCACAATTCAAGCCATCGGCATTTATAATATCATTACCATGACCGTTAGTACTGCCGTTAATGGTAAAATTGACAAGGTTGTTGCAACAATCAAATGCCCCGGAGCCAATATTGATTGAATCGGGTGAAAGGTCAACAGAGATAAGCGCAGTGCATCCGTAAAATGCTCCGTCTTCAATCTCTACGACAGATTCCGGCAACCATACCTTTGTTATTTTTGTTTTGTTTCGAAGAGCATTGGTGGAAAGTTGGGTTACCGGCAAGCCATTGTATTCAGCCGGAACAAACACTTCCCCCGCAAGAGATGACAAGCTTGAAGACACAGAGTAAGACTCCCCATCCTCGTTCAAATTAAACGTAAAGTAGTCAGTACTTGTGGCTGTTGCCGCGCTGACTGTTGGCAGAAACGTGCTTATTAACAAACAAACAAGCATAAGTGTTGTTAACCCTTTAACCATAATACCCTTCATAACAATACTCCTTTTAAAACTTATGTCTCGCCTTTTGACGAGAATTATGTGTACCTTTCCTTATGTAAATATTACCACATAGGCGCACACTTGTCAATATATTTTCATAATATTCTGACATTTTAACATTTGCTACATTTTCAAACGGTGTTTTTGTGCAAAACAACCAAAGAAAGACGGCCTGCCTGAACAGACCGTCTGTTAAATTTTAAGCTCTGTTAATTATAAAACTTTTCATAGAAAACAGTGAGGGCATTTTCTTCTGCAGAGTTACCTAAACCATGTTCGTCAACAAAGTTTTTAGCTTCTTTAACTTCATCAATTGAGAGGTGCCATGACTCATAAACAAAGTCCCAAGCCCCTGTTTCCTCGTTCTTTTTATTATTAAGAGCTTTTGTGATAACTGTTTTATAATTGTCGTCAGTTAACCATAATGATTCGGAATTCAATCCACCGTTACTTTCAGAAACAACAAGACCGGCATCATCCTTGTAGAATTTTTTGCTGATAAATCTAACAAATCTATCAACCAAATCACCAATCTGCTGATTCTTGTCTACGATATGCACGATTATTGTTTTATAAGTTTCGTTGCCCACAGTATCTACAGCTTTATACGTAACAGTTACGTTACCGGATTTTTTAAAGCTTGTAAAGTCAGCCTGGCTATAGTCAATAATCGTAAATGCTTCTTTACCGGAAATCTCGTTGTCTGTATAGTTGGTATTTACACCTTCCCAAACAGGCACAGAGTCTCCGTTCTCGTCTGGTTCATACATCTCGTTACCCTCAGCATCAAAACCGTCACAAGCAATTGCTGTAGACATAAGCTCATCAAACGTGATTTTCCCTTTTTGAGCATCATCCAGGGTAAACCATCTGTCAACAGCTTCAATCTCCGGATATCTGTCCCAAGCAGCGTAAACAGTAGCAACAGCTCTTTCACGACCTGGTAAAATTTCTTTAGGTATGTCTTTTAAATCCTCAACTGTAACAGTTTCATTAAACTGATACTGCTGTTCTGGTGTTGAAAGCTGTTGGAATGACCAACCAACAAAATTATACAAAATATTCTGTCCGTTTTCGCCCTCTTCAATACGTTCAAAAGACGGTGAACCATCATCGTTTTTTCCGTCATGAAGAGTATAGTCATTATTGGCATCTACCTTTTCCTCAGTCCAATCGTCACCGGAAGTAGCCCCGTTACCGTTATAATCAATATCAATAAGCTCTGTCCACTGAGCATAGAACACAAGATTTTCGTTTGCAAGCAACTCTAAAGTCACTGTTTCATCGGCTTTATATGTTTTTCCTGAACCATCTTTAGAAAGGTTCCAATCTATAAACTTGCCAATACCGTTATTGGAAACGTGTCCTGTATTAAATGAACAAGCCTCATTCCAATACTTATAATACAAGTTTTTATTAAGAGTTTTGTTTGCTAAATCATCAAAAACATATTCGTTATTACCAACAATATGTTTAAGCGTGATATTTTCTGCCAACATCACAGCAGTAGGATTCATATCAAAGCTAACAGTGTACTCTTCACTTAAGAAAACATCCTGATAATTAAGAGCCTCGTAATTATCAGCAGCACCCTGGTCGCCCGAACGCAACACCTTGCCTTTAACAGTAAAGTGCTGTTCACTCATTTTTGGAGTATCAGCATTCCAGTAAAGAGCCTGAGAACCCTTATCTTCGGCAGAAGCTCCGAATTTCGCAATAACTCTACCTGTTACGCTTGGTTCAGGAGTAACGATAGCACGAAGAGCCTTTTTACCTGTAGTAATAGCATTTCCTGTTGATGTATAGGTGAACAAAGAAGGAACAGTAATATATGTACCCTCTTCAAGATAAACGTCGTCAGTATCGCCTATGCCGTTTCTGTCGGTGTCGCCCACACAAGCAGCATCGTACATCTTGAAAGTGGAAATATCGTTATATTCCCCTGCGCCACAAACATATACGCCAATTCCGTATTCTGCCGTGTTGCTGTAAATAGAGTTGCTTGTTAAGGTAAGCAAAGATTCATAATAGAGCAGAGCGCCACCGCCGTACTTGGCAGTATTTTTGTACATTTTACCGCCCGAAATCTTCGCAACACCACCATCAAGATAAAGACCGCCACCTGAAACAGAAGCTGTGTTGTTATAAACAGATGAATCATCTTTAATATGAACAGCAATTATCTCTGTACCATCTTCTTCAACTGAACCACATCCGTAGTTATAAATACCGCCACCATAGTCTGCATTATTTTCAGTAATAACAGCGTTACCGCCAATAGTAGCAAATGAGTCCCAATAATAAACAAGAGCTACACCGCCACCGCTTTCAGCGCTGTTTTTAGAAATAGTACCCCCGGTCATATTAAGCACAGCGCGTTCTTCAAGATACACGCCACCACCGGTACTATAATCGTCACTTGTACAAGAGTTATTGGTAATAATACCACCACTCATGTTAATTGTGCCCCAGTGATTATAAATACCACCACCATCAGCACTATAAGTTGAAACAACCCTATTATTACTAATTTCCCCACCTGAAATGGTTAAAATACCTCTGTCAGTTTTACTGTTACCTGAAAGATAAATACCGGCACCTGAACCAAAGGATTCATCGCCGCCCCAATCTCCGGCAGTATTACCGGAAACCTTACCGGACTTCATAATCATGTTGCTGTGAGAAATAAGCACACCACCGCCGTCGGTAGCAGTGTTATCGGTAATTTCAGCACCATCAAGAGTTAAGGTTACAACATTTTCTGTTGTTGCGTCCCAATCGGTATCAATATATACGCCACCGCCGTTAGTAGCAGTGTTGCCCTTTATGACAACACCTGCAGGTAATGAGAAGCTCTTAACAGAGTAGATACCACCTCCGCAACCGTTAACCATATACTCTTCTTTAGAATAAGCAAGGTTTTTCTCAATAACAACCTTAACCAAGTCAAGAGTAGCCGTGTTATAAATGCCACCGCCATATTCTGTGGCAGTGTTGTTAGAGATTGTTCCATCTTTAATAGTTAATGTACCACCATTGGAAATACCACCACCATTTTTGCCGGTGTTTTCTGAAATGGTACCACCGGAAATGGTTGCTATGCCGGCGTTGGAGATACCTCCACCGTTTTCCGTAACTGTATTTCCGGAAATAACACCTCCGGAAATGGTAGCTGTACCACTGTTGTACATACCGCCGCCCCATTTGGCAGTGTTGTTAGAGATGGTTCCCCCGTCTACTGTTAAGGTTCCGGCTTTAGTATAAATGCCGCCGCCGTGTGTATTAGCTGTATTTCCATCAATTACAACGTTTTCGCCAATAGTCGTTGTTCCTGATACCTGAAGCCACAAACCTCCACCAAAATCAGCTGTGTTTCCTGAAATGGTACCTGCGGTCAAGGTAAGTTTACATGAATCGCCGGCAACGAGCACGCCACCACCATTTGCAGCAGTATTAGAATAAATTCTTCCACCTTTAATGGTTAATGTACCAGCGTTGGATATACCACCACCGTTATTTGTTGACTCGTTGTAACATATTTCACCACCAGAGACCGTGGTTGTTCCTGCAGAAGAATTGAATATTCCCGCGCCATAACTTGCCTTATTGGCGTTAATTGTTCCACCTTCTACAGTTAATGTTTTTGCATTATATATACCGCCGCCATAATTTGTTACAGTTTCTCCGCTTTTTACAACGTTTTCTGAAACAGTTGTGTCAGCGTAAACAGTTATAGTGCCGGCATTATAGATACCTCCACCACCTGAAACAGCAGTGTTTTCCGAAATCGAAGCATCTTTAATTGTTATCGTTCCACCGTTGGATATACCGCCACCATAACCGGATGCAGTATTCTTATAAATGACACCACCTACAATGTTTGCAGTACCACTATTGTATAAACCACCACCGTTTTTAGCTCCGGTGTTACTTTCAACGCTACAAGCTAAATTCAAGAGAGCTGTATTATATATACCTGCACCCAGGCCGGCATTTATTATGTTTTCATAAACAAAACCGTTAAGAGTTAAGCCTTTGGTTCTTGAAGTGGCAACACCGCCACCATAGCTACCGGTACCTACCGCCTCATTATTGTATATGCTTGCATTAATAGAGCAGGCAGGGCCGGCTGAAGTAATATAGACACCACCACCAACACCGGGCTTTGCAGTCACGCTTCCATTTACCTTACAGTCGCCACCATTGGATATGTTTTCATAAATGTCGCTACCTTTAATTGTAAGCTTGCAATAATCACTAATATACAAGCCACCACCAAAACCGGTGTTACCGTTGGTCGTAGTGGGAGTATAACTTCCTGTTGCAGAATTATCGTGAATTTTAGTGTTTTCGATTGTAAGAACGTTGCCGGATTCATTTGATGCGGTGTCGGGAGTAGGACGAGTGCTTATACCACCACCGTTTGAACCGGCCTTGTTGTTATAAATATCGCAACCGCTAATAGTTGTAGTACCACCCTGAGTTGGATGGCTTGTATTACCTTCTGCTTTTGATGCACCGCCGTTAACAACTAAACCACCACCATAAGTGCCCGCAATATTATTATAAATTTTACAAGATTTTATGTCTGTTACAGCACTATAACCGGTTATAATAGCACCGCCGGCATTTTGAGCACGATTATAATAAACTTCGCTTCCATCAAGTGTGAGGAAAACATCTACAGTAGCCGGTTTGTTGATGTTTGCAACGTGGTAAACCGCACCACCAACATCACGTGCAACGTTCATGAATATTTTTGAGTTTGAAACAAGAGAAGACGCGCCGTAATCTACGCCCTCACAACCAATGGCAGGACCTGTATCAGACGTAAAACCATAGAGAGAAGAATTTGTGATGGAGAAAAAGCCTCCTTCATAAACACTGATAGCAGAACCACCAACGCCAACCGGGTCGGCACCATCATATTTACAAGGTAAAGTATAATATGCAAGCCCTATCTTTGTGCCATCATCCAAAGTTTCATAATATCTGTTAACAAAGTTTGTGTTGGCATTACTGTAAACACCGTTATTAAATTTAGTGTTACTTGTTGAAGAGTTAGTGTTAGCCGAAGAATAAGGATTATAGTTATATTTTAATACGCCATTATTAACCTTAAGGGAGCCCTTAACCGAAATCAAAGCGCTTCCGTAATACTTATAGTTAATAGGTGCATATCTATAATTTCCTGCTCTGAGCTTTTGTGAGACTGTGCTCAGCTTTGTTGTATCGGTAATTAATGTTGCAGTGCCGGATGTTCTGTCATAAACCAAAGAACCGTTAACTGTATCCGCACCACCGGAAATACAACACTCAACAACCAAAGAAGCTCCGTCAACAATCTCAAAAAGAGAGCCATGATAGTCAATGCCTCTGCAAATATCCGTGTTAGACGGGTCGGTATGTGCCGTATTTGTGCACTTAAGCGTAACCGTTGTTCCTGCCGGAACAGAGATTAAAGAGGTCGCACTTAACACAGAAGTTCTGTTTATATTAAAAACAACTTCTTTTCCCTTGTATGTTGTTTCAACCGCAGTTTTCAACTGGGCCCAAGTATAACTGTTATCTACCGTAACAGTAGTTGCAGCAAGAGCCGTTGTTTGCAAAGAAACAAAGCCAACAAGAGAAACAACAATTGCCAAAACTAATGACAACACAGTTGAACTTCTTTTGCCGAACGCACAAAAAAGATTCTTCATAACTAAAATCTCCTTTCAATATAAAAAAGCCACGCCAAAGGGAAGCCCCTTCGGAGTGACTTGTTCTTCAAAACTCATCAAATTGTTAGCTAAGCACGTTGCCTATAGCAACGCTCAAAAAAATATAATAAAATCTATTATGAGGCCACCGATTAGTGTTAATATTTTACAATTTAATTATAGCAACATTAACTTCTCTTGTCAACAACATTTTGCCGAACACGACACAATGTTATAAAAAACTGCCAGGCAGAGCAATCTTCGCACCACCTGACAGAGAAACTATGTTTATTCAAACACAGCATAGAACACCATTTCACCACTTACGGTTAAATAGTTGCCACCTGCATCCTCAAATGAGACAATCTCAGGAGAATAGTTGTTTTCACTTGAAGGCTTGGTTAAACTCCAACCCATAAACGTTCTTGTATCATCAGCGTTTTTCGCTTTCTGAGTAGGGTCTATGGACGGATAAATAATTTTACTGCCTTCACATATAGAAAACTTCTTGTAAGTGGTAAACTCGCCTGATTTATACTCAGATTCAGACTTTGCATATAAGAACTCAATAAAATAATAACTTGGTTCTTTTTGACGATATTCTTCTAATATCACAGTTTTTCTGGAAGAAACAGTACCGGTAGAGCCGTTAGGCTGGCTGAATTTTTCAATAGCCTCAACATCCAACAATCCTTTTTCCATATCCAGGCTTAAAATATTTACGGTAAGCTCTGAATCACTTTCAATAGCAATAATAAGGTTCTGAACTAAATCTGCCTTGAACTGCTTTTCATCCTTTATGACATAATTATTGTCAATTTTATAGTTTTCAAGTGTTTGTTCAACGGCAACACTCAGAGCTTCGTCAATTTCGTTTTGACGTGTATTTTGACCATACACTGTAAATAAAATAAGAACAGAAATCAACATCATAATAATCAAGCCGATTGAAATAATTACATTTTTCATGAATATGTTCCTTTCGTTACAAATACATTAACGCATACTGTGTATATGAAACTATAGTTGCAACAATAACCTATTTAACATCAACAACAAAAGAAATTTTTTCTGTGCTATAAACATTGAAATCATCTGTTGCCCTATACTCAACCACAACCGTACCGGTTAGATTATAATTGCCCGGTGAAAGTGTTTCTCCGGTCGAACAAACCAAATGAGAAGCATTATAGTGAGAAGCGTTCAACACAACCAAGTCCTCTTCCTGATTATAATTATCAATGAACTCAGTTTTGTTTCCACGGCCATCAATGTGAATAATACTTAAAATTTCCGGTGTAATGGGAACAGTCATTCCCCCGTCTTCGTCAACGCCGTAGCAAGCCACTGCACCTGCAGGGCAAAATAGTTTCGTTTGAGAGATACGTAAATTTTCGTCGTTTTCAATTATGAACACCGGCTTTGGACGCTCTGAAACCACCTTCAAAGCCTCTTCGCTTTTTTTATGAGAAAGTTCAGACTTTACATCAGCCTGGTCGCCTAAAACACCGAGAAGATTTACGCCACCGAATATAATACCTAACACAGCAGCCGCGACAACAATTGCAATAATTGTTTTTCCGTATTCTTCAAAAATAAGCTTCATGTTATATCACCTCTCGCGTTCAACAAGCACTATCAGCAAGATGAGAAACGATTTCATGCAAAGAACCGGAGGGATGAATCAAATCAAAAAGAATCGCTAAAACTGCAATACCACCGATAATCTGCAAAATAACGCTACCATACTCTTCAAAAATAATTTTCATGTTATGTCACCTCGTTTAAATATCATCCACCGGAAAATACCGTTAATATTTCCCACAAAAGTGCACAACAACCTGAAAGTAAAACAACATAAACTATGGTCCCACCATATTCTTCGAAGATATGTCGCACAAAATCACCTCAATTTACAAATTCTAAATTGCCAACATTCTATTAAAAGCACCTCAAAACAAGGGCAATAAAACCGGCAATAGTTATCGTGCGTATCCAACAATTTCTTTTTCAGAGCTAACGCTTAGAAAGTTAATAGCATAATCATATTTCAAAACAACCTTTGAAATAATAGAATTGCTTTTACCATCCGAATTGTTACTATATGTTTCAACAGAAAGAGTATATCCGTTTTCAGTAGCCTCTGTTTTACAAGCCTCAATGACAGTACCTGCGTGGTTACTGTTTTCAATTTCGTTAACAACGGCAGCGTGATAATCTCTGGCGTTTTGAACATCAACGGTAACGGAAATAATTCCTACTAAAACAAGCGTTGCAACCACAATCAAAATGATTGAAACATAAGATTTTATTACAGAGCTCATAAAGACACCTCAATTAAAATTCAATCATAGTAAACAACGAGAACACCAAGACAGTCATATCAATCAATGATTTCAGAATACAGAAAAGCATCGGAACCATCGTAATAGTAGAAAGTCCGGCAAGAGAATCTTCGTTGTTAATTTTCTCTGCCTTATCCATCAAAACGTTCTGTTTTTTAATAAGGTCTGTTATCTGCTCATCAATGTTTCCTGTACCTGTGGTAGTAATGGAATACAACATTTTTGTAGCAGATTTAATTTCAGGCAAATCAAACTCTTGCAAGAAATGATTGTACGGAGCAATACCGTGTGGGTCCTCCATAAATTCTTCAACCAACTTCTGAAGAGCAGGTCTGAGCACTACAGGAGCAGAGCTTACGGTACGTGTAATAGATACCTGCACGTTATCACCCTGCAGAATCAAAGCAAGTTCCATCAACCACTGAGGGAATGCTTTTTCGATTTCTTTAATAACACTCTTTTTCGAGAGCTTGTAAGACAAGCTTGGCGCAAAGAGACAAAACGCACACAGCACAATACCCAATACGGTAATAATGTTTTTGTTAAGAATTAAACCGATAATAAAGACTGGGGAAAGAATGAGTGCACGGATAACACCGTCTTTAAGTTCCTTTTTCTTGTCATAATTAATAACATAAAAATAGTCTTTTAAAATCTGATAATCAGAGTACTTGCTTTCCTTTTTAAGCCAGCTTTGTGAAAGCTTATTGACGAGCTTAACATACAACAATACGTTCAACACAATTGCGATTGTAGATGAAATCTGAACAAGAGTGTTTTTGATAATATTAAGATGACTAAGCGCGTCTGTATTCAAGATATACAAAATGAAGAAACAGAGCACTAATGAGAAAATAATTGAAATAGTAATGTTCCTTCTTGTAGCATCACGGTCTTTTTGGAAAGCGTGTGTACGCTCATCCCACATCGCTCTCTCATTCAAAAGCAAATCAACCGGATTTTCAACATCGCCACCGTTCTTTTCAACAGCAATCAAAAAGTTATGAACATTTCTGAGACGGTCATTACTGTACTCATCTTCGATAATATTAAGTGCTTCGCGCCAAATATCCCCTTCGGTATTTGATGTCCTTAAATAATCAATGGCCTGCTCAACGCATTTCTTCATCGGACCCTTATCTGTATCAAGAGATACGAGAACATCTTCTAAAGAAGTAAGTATTTTCTTTTTCCTTCTGAAAGAATATAAAAGCTGTTCGATATAAAGTGAAACATCGTGAAAGCGTTTTGATTCGTACATGTTTTTGTGCAAAGTCAAAACAATAGATGGCACTGAAAGCAAACAAACTACTAAAATTGTTAAAATAAAGTACCAGTTAAGCTTAAACAAGAAGCCAACACCAACAGCAACACCAACAGCAGCAACAAGTGAAAGGTAAAACTTCTTTGCTGAAAAGCTGTAACCATATTTTGAAACCTCTGTCTGAAGGTTCTTAGGATTCATCAACTGAACGAGTTTCGGTTTGTTAGTGTTTTTTTTCTTTTTCTTACCTTCAACCGGGTCAACGCCATATTTAGCAAAATCATACAACGCAGAAGCATCCGGTGTTTTGTTTTTCTTTAACATAGCCATAAAAAATATCCTTTCTTAAAAAATGTTTACAAGTAAACATACACACAAAACAGATTGTTTTACTTACAAATTATCAAAATCACTACATTCCAGTGGCTTTTCAATGTCTGCAAAAACCATTTTCTTTAATATGTCTGCCGGCAACGGAACAAAGACTGTTCTTTCCTTTTTATTTTTACCTTCGCCCTCTGTAATAGGTTTGGTTAACATTTTTCCGTCTTCCACAACCATTATTGTTCTGTTTTTGTTGCCTTCACGCACAAAAAAGCAAACCTGGTCAATATATCTGTAAACAGTACCGTCAGATTTCTTTTTCTTTCGAACCAAAACACCAACATTAACAAAGCTAAAGATATCATTCTCAAGACGTTCTGCATCTCTCTGGTTGCCCATCATATTTTCGATACGGTCCGGAATTTTGCGAACGTCATCAGTATGAAGCGTGGTAAACCCGCAAATACCTGAACTCCAGCAAGTTAACAAATGTTTAACCTCATGAGAACGAGCTTCTGAAAGGAAAACCCAATCGGGATTCTGTCTTAAGACAGATTTAAGGGCTTTATCATACTCAAAAACCCTATCCTCAATCTGAAGCTCAACACAGTCTTTGCCGGGATTAATTTCCTTGTAGTGGAACTCAAGGTTATCCTCGATGGTAATAACACGGTCTTCGGGTTTAATAAACTGAGAGAAAAATTTCGCACATTCCGTTTTACCAACACCGGGTTCACCGCAGAACACAATATTCATTTTAGCCTTTACACAGTTGACCAAAAGATTCAAAATAGGCTTTGTAAAATATTTTTGTTCAAGAGCTTCCTTGGCCGTAATTCGCATAACGGGCGGTGATTTACGTATACAGATTGAGATACCCGTTTTAGCAACAGAACCAAAAATACAAGAAATTCTCAGCTTATCTGTATCGGCTTCAAGAACCGGCTCCTGCTTATTAAATTGTTTGCTTTGTTTGTTACTGACACGATGCACAAAAGATTCAACAAACCCCGGTGTACATCCGTGGTCTTCAATGCGTTTCTTTGCTTTGTCGATATAGTTAATCCAGAGCTCTGCTCCGTTACAGTTAAGGTTAATGTCAGTAACGCTGTCATCTTTTATATATGGTAATAGAGGACCAAAATCTTCTTCCGTTAACTCCCACTGTTTGTTATCGTAAGCCATTAGTCTCCTCCTTTAATAAGTTAAATAAAAACCGCACTCCGCATCTTTGAAGAGGCGAAATGCGGTTTAATTGGCTCAATAGACGTTTCGCATATACGCGTATTTATACACCTATTAACCAATAGCAGTTGTTGTCTTGGTAAGGAATTTCTCGATAATCTGATTGAAAGCGTCTTCCATCCAACCTGAACCGTCTCCTGCAAACATCATTTCTACAACAGCAATAAGAGCTACGATTGCAAGTGCAACAACGATAACGCCGCCGTATTCTTCAAATACTTTCTGCATGACAAGTACTCTCCTTTCAAAATTTTTAAAGAACTCGGTTAGAAGCCTAACCATATATCGTTGTTATAAAAACAACAAAAAGCCACACCAAAGGGAAGACCCCTTCGGAGTGACTTGTTCTTTCAACTCATCAATTTGATAACTAAGCACGTTGCCTTTAGCGACGCTCAAAATAATAAAAGATTATATGTATTTAACAAAATACCGCTTTCGGTTTGTTATGACTAAATTATAATTCACAAAAAATTATTTGTCAATAGTTTTTATGATTTTTTTTGAAAAATTTGGAACTATCTATATAACTTGAACCTATTCGCTTCGATTAACAGCCAAACGCTCTACCGAGTAAGCTAAGATAATATATTTAATGTGTTCTGATTTTTCACCCTCTGGTTCGCATTGTTAAGAGGCGTGGAGCGTTCAGCGTACAGAACTCGCGGCAAAATCCGCACGCTCCCCTTGTACTTCGGGGTATCTGGTGCTGATAATCGGACTTGAACCGATATGATTGCTCGGTAGATTTTGAGTCTACTGTGTCTGCCAATTCCACCATATCAGCATATAATGGAGCAAACGAAGGGATACGAACCCTCACTCCCTGCTTGGAAAGCCGATGTGCTAACCATTAAACACCATATTTGCAAAAATTACCGGACACGCTCAAACTGCATTTGAGCTCCTTAAGTGATACCATTCTACCATATAATGTAAATATTGTCAAGTACCATTATAACTTTTACGATACTTTGTTAAAGACACGACAACCTTCAATCAAGTTTAATTATATAAACATCTTTTTTGAACAAAAAGGAGAATGGGAAACCCACTCTCCTTCTATTAGTTTAAATTAAATAAGCCCTGCCTGAGAAAGATTCCACATTACACTATCTTTAATTCGTGTCATTCCTTCTACAGTTGGATGAGCATCTGAGCCCCTATCATACTCCTGTAACTTGATACAAGTTACGCCATAGTAATCACAAACAGCCTTAATGCCTGTTTCATATTCTGTTGGTGTTGCATTAGAACCAAAGAAACGAAAATCCATCATATATACAATCTCAGAATCAGGAGCATTCTGTTTCATTGTATCAAAAATGTAACACAACGAAGGCAAGAATGTTTCAAAATCTGATTCTGTCCAATCAGAATATTTTGCAGTGCCTACAGGAACACCTGCATTATAGTCGTTAATACCGCCATAAATAATAAACATATCCGGGTCTGCAAGACTGGAGTCCTCAAAACGTTCTGTAACTCTCTTAACAAAACTTCCCTCTTTAAGAATCTGTCCGCCCATTGCATAATAAGACAAAGATGTACCACTCCAAGCATCGTTTCTCACAAGATTTAATCCTGACTGATTTTCAAGCTGTGAGAACCACATATCTGAAATGTTTGAAACATCAGTAGTTAAAGTATCGTCACCGTAAATCTTTCCTTCACCTAAATAATATGGTGTTCTTCCTTCAAGTGTATATCCGGCCATAGCAGAGTGAGAGTCACCAAAAATTTCAAAGGTCTGAGGAATGTTGGAAACCTCAACATCTCTTGTCATAACAAAGTGAGACTGTCCGGTTGGTGTACCATCTTCATTAACAAAAACTGAGAGCGTAACATATGCATCGCCTTGTGATGGGTCAAGGGTAATGTTTGTTAAATCATAGTTACCACGGATATAGTTTTTTTCTGCATCCCAAACAGCATAACCGGCAGCTACCGCATATACATTTTCATCGTAATTCTCAATAGGAATGAAGTCAGTGCCGCCCATTCCGTCGGTTTTACCTGTGCGATATGTTCCTGTCCAGTCATAATATTCACCATAGGTAAAGGTTAATCCACCCTCTTGAACCATATCAACCTTAACAGTTCTTTTTGTTGTTTTACCAACAGCACCAATGTTAAATACAAAATCGCCGTTCCACTGACCTGCAGTCATACCATGAGCAGTGATAGTACCTGTTGTGCTGACAGGAGTATCAGCTCTCATTCCGTCTGCATAAGTAAATAATGTCTTTAACTGGTCAACATCAGCATAAATGTTCTCTTTACCAACAGAAGACATTTCAAAGTTAACGCCAGCTCTATCGAACACTTCGTCCTGAGGCTCAACGCTTATGATTGTGTCTGCAGAAACATCTCCCTGTACCTTAACGGTATATTCACCGGAATTTGCTACACCGGCACCACCATCAAGAATAACAACCTTTGGAACAGTAACCATAATGTCAGACTCAGCTACTGTTACATAAACATCGCATTCCTCTTCAATTGCTGCATCACCAACAGGAATACCTGGTGAATACAAGGTCTGCTTGCCCTGGTCAGTATCCTGACCCACGGCAACGCCACCGTTAGCATCCTCAGCAACCGAACCAACAGAAGCCGTTGCGGCAAAAGCAGGAACAGCTACCGAAACCATCATAACAATAGCCATAAAACAAGCTATAATCATAGACGGCAATTTTTTCTTGAGCTTAACCATAATTAAACTCTCCTTTCGTTATTTACGCCCACAGGCGTTTTGTATTTCTCGCCTGTCACAAATACGCGACAAACGTTTTTACAAATTAATTAAGATTTTATTCCTTATTCCAAAAAACATCAGATGCAAATAGCGTTGCACCGCACCGCATGTTTTCAAATTTGTTTTCGTCAGAGCGCAAACAGATTTTCCCCGTAACAGTGCAGTTATCACCCGTTGAAAGAAAAAAGTTACAGTCTTTAGCGTTTTTCCCATAAACAATTACAAAAAAATCATTAAAGACAATATTCTCTCCGATTCTTGTTGTGTTTCGTAAACAAAAAGTAGCTTTCGAAACCTTCTTTGAATCACATCGAACAAGAACAACGTCACTAATAAGAGTCCCCTCAATAACGCTTATGTTCGTATTCTTCCGAGGTGTAGCAACACAATCATTAACGCCGTTCATATAACCGACTCCTTATAAACAAATTCGCAAATCACCCAATTTTAATTGTGGTAGTTAAATTTGAACCGTTACAAGGGGATTGGTCATCTTCCATGCCCGGAGCATAGTTGTAAGCGTTAATTTTCTGAATAACTTTATACTCACCTTTTCCTAAAATAGAAACTAAATCAGCTTCCATCATCTGTCCCGGTGGAATAAGCTTCGTTTTGTAAAATGCTTTGCTATTGCCTTCTGCATCAACGGCCTCGCTTTTTTCAATGGTGCCGTTGCCGTTTGTGTCAATGTAAAGTGTATATGCAAAATAAACAGTGTTGCCGTCAGGGTTAATCAGATATAAGTTTGGCTCTTTTTCTGTGAGCTTCACATAAGGAACATATGGAATTTCATATGTTTCCTGGATAATCTGAGTATCATCGCCACTGTTGTTTCCATCTCCAGCATCTACGGTGTCATCAACCTCTAAAATCTCACGGATTTCTTCTTGGATTTCAGTTAAATTATTATGAATTATAATTCCTGCGCCAACAAGCAAACCCAAACTCAAAAGACCAATAAGAAGAATAATTAACGGGTTCCTTCTTTGTAAACGAACAAATTCGTTTTCTCCAACCTCTGCATAACCATAACAACTATGTTTCTTGGCTTCATACAAATCATATTTTTTGTACGTTTCGCCTTTTAACTTTTTTTGGTGCTTTTTTATGTATTGGTTGGTATATTTGACTTTAACAGAACCATAAATTTTCTTTTTGCGCTTTTCTTCAACAAACGCATCAAAGTCCTGGTCCTTTTTAATGTCTTTGTATTTTTTCTTATAAATCCTGACATTACCGACAACCTTTATCTGAACAGGATTCTCCTCGTTCTCTGATTCTTTCTCTTTCGCCTCAACATACTCGTCAAATTGTTTGGGAGAAAAATAAGTGAACGGAACAATCTTCTTTTTCTTCTTGTCGTAGGTCTCTCGGTCAAAATCCTCTTTAGAGGCTTTTATGTCACGAATACGTAATTTAACAAACTCTTCTTTGTTCGTTTCATTTAAAAAACTCATAATAAACTCCTTTTTAAGCTTCTGCCATCGCAGAATCTGATATATATACTACAAAGTAATATATTGTTGTTTTGCATTACACAAAAATACCGCACCCTCGGTTTGTCGTGGGCGCGGTACTCCTAAAATAAAACCTCATGAACACCGGCAAGTATTTATAGTGCCGGTATCATCAACTCATCTTAAGCAGCTGTTGCAAAAGAAATGTTGAAAGCGAATGTACCGTGCCAAGAACCGGCTGTCAAACCGTCAGCCTGAATAGTAGCATCAACAGTTGTTGTTGCGTAATCAGTTGTAACAGTTTTTGCAAGGTCATCAGCGTCGGCAACAGCAGTTGTGCCGTTATAAGCGAAGCGCTGTTTAGCCTGAGTAATTGTTGCAATTACATCATCTTTACCAGCCTGCTTCATAGCAACCTCAGCGTCGGGAGCAACAGTGATAACTTCGTTACCTGCGATATTACCCTTAACCTTAACAACATATGCACCGTCACCGGAAACACCGTCAAGGATAACAACCTTTGGAACAACTACCATTACAGTACCGTCAATTGTCTCGCCGTTTTCGTCAACAAGGTCTTCACCTGTTGCCTGTGTTGCATAAACATCAACAGTAGCTGTTACTGTATCGTCAGCAACCTCAAGCTCCTGGTATTCTGACTCTTTCTGCTGTGTTTCGTCTTTACCTGTTACTTCAGAACCGTAAGCATCTTCTGCAAGGTCGTCAGAAACGTCGGCAGCTACAGAACCAACTGAGTTAACGTTGGTACCCAAAGCAAAAGCCTGAACGCCGAAAGACATGCAAATAGCGCAAGCCATCACACAAGCAAGAACCTTTTTTGTCTTTACGAACATGGGATTCGTCCTCCTTTCAAAGAATAATGAGTTTTACCTCTATATCTGAAGCTTATTTCTAAGCGTACAGAACAAATGAAAGTTATGACAAAAAGTCGAACTCGTTAAGTTGACATCATTATATACCACAAGTGGTATTTTGTCAATAACTTTTTTTGAAAATTCTGTAAATTAATTTTTCCAACAAAAAGTCACCCTACAAAAACGCAGAGTGACTTGCTCTTTCAGCTCATCAAGTTTTTATCTAAGCACGTTGCCAATAACAACGCTCCACAGTCCTTTTAACAATAATGCGTTATAAACTATTTATGAAAACATTGTACCACATAAGGTTTAAAAGTAAAAGTGTTTTCAAACACCAAACCTTATAAAGATTCTTCTTTTTCCTGTACCTGTTCAAACTCGTCGTTGCCCATTGACCTTTCTCTCGCAGAAAGAATAATGTTATCAATGGCTTTCTCGTCATGCTCAACATCAAGGTACTTATACTTCTCGGAATGCTTAACAGCATCCTCGTAATGCACGCTAACGTTTCTTTCCAGAGGCTCCGAAGGGTCATACCTAACCTCAACAACCTCCGAAAAAGCTTTTTCAGTGTCATAGTTATGGAAAAGCCATGTAGACTCATCCAGAGGCTTATGCTCTTCCTTCTTCTTCGCCTTTCGAAGCTTCTCGTTTTCTTTTTCAAAATCGTGCTCAACAGGAAACACAGACAATTTCTTTTCTGTTTCTCCTGCTCGAAGGTTAGCTTTATCCAAACCTTCTGCAACCCATTCAGAAGCATCAAAAACAACCGCGTCAGGGAACTCGCCCAAAACCTTTTGAATCTTTTCAGAATATTCCGGGTCATCTTTCGAAACAAACCCCATATCCTTTCCGAACTTAAAATGAGCAAACCCATTATGAGTAAGCTTTATGTATTGATTCGGAGTCTTGCTGTTAACAATATATTTCGCGTTATCAACAAGAACCTTTGAGCCATCGGAACCAACAACAGCCTGTTGCCCTTCCGGAACACCCTTCGCAAGCAAATCCTGAATTTCCTTTTTTATCGAAACGCGCTCTTTAACCTTTTCTTTAATACCGTCCTTATATTCACCGGTAACGCTCCAAACCACCTGTTGCATAACCGCAGACATTTTCTCGGCATCATTCTTTGAAACAAGAATTTTAAACGAACCATCATCGCCATACAACTCTCCTGTCTCTGCATCAACTCCGTTAATCAGAGTAGAATATGTGAGACCAAATTTAGGGGCAAGCTCACGCAACACCTCTAACTCATATACATCAAGTCCGTCAACAACGGTAATGTCCTTCCTATCGTTAACAAAAAGGAAAGCCTCAGGTGGCAACTCACTGATAAATCCCTTCTCGTGATTCAACAGCGCAGTAGCCAAATATACCTTCTGTGCATCTTTTTCCAAAAACAATATCACGCTTTTTTCGGCACCCGGTTCAACATCCTGCTTTTTAGCAGAAGCAGCAACATATAAAACGTCCTGCTCTTTTAACCAGTTTTCCATCATATCCAGGTCATGTGACAATATCGTAAGCTGCCTTGGAGTAGAACCACCCTTAAGGGCCTCCTTCTCCAATTTATCAATTGCCTTCAAGGTAGCTCGGTCAAACTCGCTTCTGTTTCCAACAGCGTCAATAAGCTTAACCAACAATGCTCTTGCAACCGGTCCGGAAACCTCCGAAACACCTCTTGCAGCATCAGTACCCATAGTATATACCAAATCAATAGTTTTAAATGCAAGGTCAGACAAATCAGCTAAAGCCTTTAACAATAACTCTGCACTAAGCTCAGAAATTTGTTCAGATACAACGCTCATAAAAATACCCCTTTATAACAAAATCAAAAGCACCGGATATACCCTGCTCAAAAATAAATTCAACCGAGAGCTAATCCCTTTTAATAATGTTATGCCGTCACTTTTTCGTTTTTTTACCGTTTTTCAAAATTTTTTTGTATAAATTACGAAAAAGACGATAACAATAAAAATAGACACAGGCCCAAACAGCCAAACACCATTACAAGTTCAATGACGTATTTCTTCTTGTTTGTCAACGGCAGCAGTACCCTGCCCTTACTCTTAAAGCAACCCAAGATTATCTCAATACAATCAAAAAGCCAACAAATACCGAAGCCACCAAAAGACACGAGATACAAAAAACCGGACAAGAAGCTCTGCAGATAAAATCTATGCAAACCTAAAAATCCACCGAACAAAGCTAACCGAAAAACCTTTTCAGGCTCTTTATTAAATGCCGGTACCCACTCTCCACGTTTCTTTACAAAACAATCTTGCTCTGCAAACCGATTCTCCAATGGGTCAGAACTCTCTTTCGAAAGTCTCAGAGCCAATTCATCTTGTTCCGAATCGCTTGTTGTCCTATTGTCATTTTCAAAGTGTGATTTTAAAAAACTCACCACATCATCGAAACCACATAACTCGTTATCGTTAAGAAACCTTTTATCGCAAAAATCATAAACAATCAAATTATTTTTATATTCAAGAGATTCACCTTTTCGAAACATGAGCATCGTCCGTATCGGAAGCTTCGTAGAAAAATAAGATTTAAAAACACGGCTTATATAATCCAATTCGGAATGCTGTTTTAAAACTGTTTCCTTTTCGTCTAACAACACAAACAAATGAATGCCTGTCTCATGTAATACTACTACCGGAAACTCAAAACAATTTTTTGAATCAAAGGGGTCTTTGCAGTGTATATCATAAAACATTTCTGTTGCTTCGTCAAAACTTGACTCAACAAACTTAACAAGCTCGTTAATGCTACGGTTAAACAAACTTCAAAACCCCTTCGCAATCATAATTACGTTAACATTATACCTTTAGAGGTTCTCGTTGTCAACAAATTCTGTAAAAGACCATCTATGTGTTTTAAAAGTATCAAAATATCAAGCGCAAATTCAAAGCCAAAATTTAAAAGTATCAATTCGTCAAGCGCTAACCCAAAATTTTAAAAGTATCAATTCGTCAAGCGCACTCAGAAGTCAAAAACCGCGTAGAATCAACGTTTGTTTTTAAAAGTATCAAATTATCAAGCATATTAATTACAGAGAGAGGAACTGGGGAAATTATTAATCCATAAAACAAGAATAACTTATGGCTAAACAATAAAGTATATTGCCCGTAGAAGAAAGTGAAAATCAGAAAAAGAGTTTGCTATAAAGAGCACTGAAGTTGCATGTTATGGGGGCATAGTCCGGAATAGAGAGTGAGCCTGCTTGTAAGATAGGGCCCTTTGTCTTTATTTCTTGTCCTGAGAGTTGGCTGAACAAAAGACTGTGTGAGAAAAAAGAGTTGTTGTAAAAACCAAGCTGTTTATTTTTTCTTTTGGGGGTTCCTGGGGAAAGTAGCTTACCGAGAACAACAATCGGATGGGTTTGAGTACTTCGGAGATGGGGTGTTAGGGTTTAGGAACTGTGGGCGTCATACGTTCCGTAAGAACCCTGCGTTTTCAGAGAGCTTCGAAAACTTCAAAACCCTTAAATAAAGCACTCCTGCACACAACAAAAACACTTGAAATAAAACTTACAAAATAACAAGTTTACAAACATACAAACAAACTTGTTTTGATAGATTATAAGAACTGTGAAAGCAAGTTTATCCGGATACATACAGCTGAAGGAAATGTAGCTTTA
>JAEIGA010000472.1_pt1 | contig 59188 bp, 66 predicted proteins | sample 9270691 | NCBI WGS metagenome assembly JAEIGA01 (sample SAMN17057246, study PRJNA624740) | gut metagenome | biome: biome; isolation source: fecal sample | host: Bos grunniens | place: China: Xizang | collected 2019 | reverse complement strand
TGGTTACGTGTCTGAATCCAAGGAAGACAGGGGGCAAGTGAGTAACGATATCTCGACCGTTGCGAACGATAACAAAGCCCGCAAATCTGTCCATTACCGCCTTACATGCAAAGCCCCACATAACGCGCGGAGATCCGAAGCCGAAGCCCGTTACTTTTACGTCTGGACGGTTGAATTTGATATATTCATAGCAGAGCTGAGCCATAGCTCCACCGTGTGAATATCCGATAACCTCTATTGTAGTAATCGACACATCTAAGATGTCGCTCGCTACGTAAGGTTCTATGGATTTCCACACTTTAAGGAAACCTCTGTGGCAGAACCATAGGTTCTCCATATTGCGGTAGGGCTTTGCCGGAAACTGAAAGTTGTTCCACCAATCGGTCAGACCATTACTGCCCTCAAAGTAGATCGTAAGCTTCTCGCCATCTCGTTTTACGGCATACGAGCCGTCGTTTTCTACGTTTATGTATTTTGCTCTCAAGCAATCGTTAAATTTATTCTTCATATTCGTAAACCTCCGCAGTTCTATAGCTGCCTCTAACGCACGATTCACAATATTTGTGATCGTCTATGTTGTAATATTCGTCACCATCATATATAGGAGCGCCACATATTTCGCACTCTGCAAATATCGGTGGTTCTTTCGCATTGGGACACCCCGAAGGGCATATGTATCTTCTACAAATCTCACACATTATTCATCCTCCGTGTTCATAAGATCAATAAGTACGACAAGCAAACCAAGGGTTAAAATAATCCCTACTAAAAATCCTCCCCAAAACGGATCTAAGTCCATTGGTGTTCACCTCCAAACACAATCCCGAGGGCTTCGGGGATGGACGTACACCATCCCGCGATAGCACCCGAGCTTTTCATAGCTTCTAAAAATTCTAATTGATCACGCCGAGGCTCCTTGCCCGGCATCTTTACTTCGATATAAAAGGCTTTACCGTCGGGGCGATGTCCCCAAATGTCCGCATCGCCCGGCATTCCCACCGAAACGCGCCCTCCGTATTTGGTAAAGAAATCTCCTACGGTATGATTAACAGCGAAACATCCTCTTTCACATAACGCGACAATAATTTTGTTCTGTAGTACTGTTTCGCGGTTCATACTTACAACCTCGCTTCGAAAGATTTTTTGGTTCCGTCCAGATAGATAATCGGGGTATCCTTACTCGAAGGCTTGTACTCACTCGCCTCGCCGTATCCTCCGTAATTGAGGTTAGCCGCCGTATTCACAAAAAGCTTATTTACGAGCATAACCGTACTGTTTTTGGTATCTATACGGTGAAAGGCTTGTTTCATAATCATCGGAAGGTGCGTATGCGAGTGGATATAAATATCCGTATCGATAATAGACGCCATATCCGCAAGGCGCGTTGCCTTGGATCCTTCCTTGCGACCGCTTCCTCCGCTTCCGTGTAAAACGTAGGCGGTATAACACATCTTGCGGATATTACCGCTGCCGTTGGTTTCTCTCTTTCGGCTTGCATCCTCACCGAAGCGGATGAATAACGTAGCGGATCCCGACGTATAGCGATTCGATAGGTCTAATTGCGCTGCTATCAGAGCGGAGAGGTTTATACCTTCGTGCTTATACGTGCGGTTTTCATGGTTGCCGTGAGTAATACAGAGAATCTTATCTTTGATAGGTTCAAAGAGTTCGACCGCTCTACGCATTTGCTCCATAGGGTTAAGCTCCTGAGAATATGTATCGCCGACGCTTGTATTTGTAGCGTTGTCGATAATATCTCCGTTGAGGATGCAGTAAGCGTGAGGCGTATTCTTAACACGCTCAATACGTTGCATCAGTCTTTTAATATCGCAGTTTTCATCTCCCAAGTGTTCGTCGGCGAATACGTGTAATTCCAATCGCTCTAACTCTCGGGGAAGATCGATTTTGATAGTTTTCATAAAACCTCCTTAGTACCCGATCGTCCAATCGGGATGTCTGATATCGAAGGCATCACCGCATTGGATGATATCGGGATAATTGCTCATAGACACTTGCTTTGCGAATTTATCAATCTCGTAAGCATAGTATCTAACGTTCGTAAAGCCCATTTTATCGAGACAGTAGCGGCCCGTGCCGATACCGTCGTACATTGATAGAACAACAATTTCCTCGTCCCGCGGGACATCTTTTAGGGCGCCTTCGAGAATATGTATAATTACCTCTGCCGTCCATCCGTTGCCAAGCCCCTTATATCTCTGCGCATCGCTGACCGCTCTCGTATATCCGTCGGGGAGTGTCTGCAAGCGTTCGCACTCTACAGGGGTGAGCTTGCGGATAATATAGAATCCGTCTACGAGTTTGATAGGATACTGCTTGTCCTTAATTGTGATAATGCCACCCCGAACCTCATATACGGTGTAAGTCTTACCGTCGGCGCCGCTAATGGCTTTGGTCGGTTTTCCTTTTTCACACCATTCGATCGGTAGCGCGAAAGGATATTCCGCGGGGATAGCATACAAGCCTGTTTTTGCGCCTTCACCGCCACCGAGAGCTGTAAGATTTACGCTTTTTCCGTCGATAGCGTAAATGCGCTTTGCTTGACTTGTTGACATCTCGCCGTCAGGACGCGGCATTCCTCCTACGCGGATAGGCTCGGCTACGCCTGTGGCGCCGTATGTAGATTTGTATTTGACGATATTAGCAATGCTCGTTTGCTGATATTGAGCCTTGATGGTTTGGCTTTTGCCCGCAGGCGTGATATTGATCGGCTCCGCAACCATACGGCGCTCTGCAACCGCAGTCAGACAGCTACTTTTGCCATCGGCGCGAGCTTCCCAAGAACGTTCATACACGCCCTCGTCATTTTGCTTTCTCCCCACGACCTGTAAATCTACCGCTACCGGCTCGGCTACCATACTGTCTGTCAGCGCGGTAGTTAGCGCGTTAGCTTTAGGCTCTCCCGTAGATTCGTACGTTTTGTGATACTTACCGTCATCGCCTTTTCTACCGCGCCAACCGACGCCGATAGGCTCAACGATCATACTCCGACGTTTTCGGTTAAGGGTATCGTGCGGAACACAGCACCCATATGTTGTCGTGAGCGCATATGCTTTGTCATTTCCCGTCAGATCAACAGGCTCAAGGCTCATCGTGTTCTGTTGCTTCATAAAATATTCGCGGGGCGTGGTGCGTCCCACGCTTGCGGTAACACAACGCGATTTATCTCGGTCGGTGAAACCTGTCTCAAGAATATCTTTAAGCAAGATCCCTCTATCCTCGGGCTGATCGACGTGCCAATTGAAAGCGTAAAACCTTTGGCGGTTTTGTGCGCTTACCAACGCGGAGTTAATGTGCATAAGGTCAACGCCAAGCTCCTTGCTGATCTGATCCTTAATAGGCTGAGCTGCGGATTTATTGTTCTCATATAGGAAGAGATCGGGCTTAAATTTTTCCTTAGCTATAAGATAATTTTTAAATAGTTCCCAACCTAAGCCCTCGGGCTTGGTTTCGCGGTTATTTTTCTGAGCGATGCTCCAATGAGTACATGGAGAGCCGCCAAGTAGTATTTTTATCATTATCTTCGCCTACCTCTCATAACTTGTTGCGCCCAATAAGCGGGGTTTTTATATCCTTTGGATCTTCCTATAGCAAGTAGCTCCTCGAAAGTCTGCGCTCGGCCTTGCTCCATACGGGCTTTTTTTCTCTCTTGTTCTGCCCGCTCCGCTTCCTCTGCGGTAATACGTGCAAGCTCGATATTTTCGTGAGCCTTGATCTCTCTCGGATGTAGGGAATACTCATATCCGCAGTACGGACAGACAGGAGCCGTTTTGAAAACTTTGTAACATTTTTCACAAGTGCGGATATAAAAATCGCCGTTTTCGTCTATATCCTTGCGGGCTTTCACGGGTTTGTCCAAGCTCCACTCTCTATCCTCATCGGGCATACCGAGTTTCAGATAATTAGCCACCATATCTATAATCACGGCGCGTTTACCTTCCTTATAGCGCATACAGCGCATGGCGCTCTGAATGAATATTGTGGTACTTAGAGTAGGACGCAAGAGCATACAGCACTCGCAATCGGATACGGAAATACCTTCGACTATCAGCATTACGTTACAAATAATTTGAACTTCGCCGCTGCGAAAATCGTTCATGATTTTTATGCGCTCTGCCTTGGGAGTGTTGCTATCCATATGGACGGCGCGATATCCCACATTTTGAAACGCTTCGGCAACGCTTTGGGAGTGTTTAATGCTCGTACAGTAGACAATCGTTTTCTTGCCGTCGGCATATTTTTTATAATTTTCAATCACATCGCCGTATATGGCGGGCTTTGTGAGTAATTCTTCTGCCTCGGCCATAACATATTCGCCGCGATTGACCGATAACCCCGAAACGTCTGCGACGGGAACCGAATAATAATCGTACGGTGCAAGCCGTTTACGCTCGATCAATTCCTTAACGCCAATACCGACTATCATATCCTCGTACACGCTACCCATCGGCTCACCTGAGAGTCGGCACGGCGTAGCTGTGAGAGCTATAACTCTGCAATCATAGTAATTAAGCACTTTTTTAAGGGTGTTCGGGATCCAGTGCGCTTCGTCAGCGATTATGAGATCCGGTTTTTCATACTTACCGAGCCTATTCGCCTCAGACCAAAAGAGCGCCACGCGGATATTGTCTGTAACAAGCCCGTTATCCTTAAAGAGCTGCCGATGTTGTTCCGCGAGTTCCTTTCTGTGTACGAGAATCAAGACCTTATTGCCTTTGCTTACGGCGCTCTCGCACATTTTCAGAAACAAATAACTCTTTCCGGATCCGCAGGGCGCTACAACAAGCACCCTGCGGTTGCCCGCCTTTAATGAGTTTTGAGCGCGAACATATAGATCGCTTTGATAGTCATAAAGCGCAATGCCCATCGAAACGCCTCCTTCGGTTGTTTGCCTGTTCTTGTTTTGTTGCCCATCTACAATTCGCAGGACTATAATTTCCATCATTATCTATTCTGTCGATGGATAAATCATCACTATAACCGTTTTCCATAGCCCACTCATAAAATGGCTCGAAAGATTGCCATTCCTCACAGACGGTTATGCCACGACCTCCATAGTATTCATAATTACTATGCGCTTGGTCGGTACAGCGATTTTTCATTCCGCGCCATATTCGGTGCAGTCGCGTGTGGCTCAAGCCGTGGGTTTTTATAGTTGGTGTATGTTTTTGGCATCCGCAAGATTTGGTGTATCTTCCGCGAAGATGATTGGCGTCAACAAAACAAGTGTTACCGCAATCGCAAATGCACTCCCACACAACTCTTTTTTCTCCCGACGCTGTTATACGACTGTCAGCGCGACTGACAACAAGCAAACGGCCGAAGCGTTGTCCTGTATAATCAATAAGTTTCATAATCAGAACGGAAGGTCGTTCGGAATATTAATATCTGTATAATTCGGTGTAGCATTAGCGGTCGGCGCAGAGGATCCCTGCCACGCGGGGAGCTTGCTCTGATTCTTTTGGCTCAGGCAGAAAGCAACCTTCGCGGACGTTGCGCCGTTATATTCTTCGTGCTTTACGCGGACACCGCCGATTTTGCCGATCCAACCGCGATAATGGGAGAGATCGAAATCGCCGATGCCGAAGGATTCAAAGAAAGTACCGATGCGCTGATTTGTTTTCTTGGTATCGCTGCGGTCAAGTACAAGGTAGAACCAAAGCTTACCGCCACGTCCCGAAACGTCGAGAGTGATCTCATAACCTTGATTGCCGGAACTAAATGTTTTCTCCACAACGTCGTTAATTCTTACGCGGTGGTCGCCTTCGGGAATAATAGAATATTCCTTTGCTTCGTATTCGTTGGGGTTAAAAATCCATGCCATAATTAAAATCTCCTTTTATATGTATTAGTTTTTAGGGGCTGTAAAAATATCTTCGGGTAAACAGTTTTTGCGAAGGTACATTTGGTCTTTTGCCATAATGGTTTCCTTGCCCGCCTCGGTGAAGAAATACCACTGACGGTTGCCTTGCTTATCGATCGCTGACGTTACGCGCGCCACGACGTTGCAAAGACCGCATACCTGCTGTTTGATTTTCGCGGGGAGCATTGGAGATACGCATCTTGCCATCTCGCCTGTAGAGAGTTCTCCGATCTCGGCGTCCTCCCAACAGTTAAAGATGCAGTTGGTATCGCAATACGCCGCCTTGCGGACGAGGAATTTTACCTTCGTGTAAATAGCGAGGTAGTGTTGACGGATATCTCCCGAAAAGCCGTGTTCGCGGATCTCAACGATATATGCGTCAATGAGGTCTGTAAGACAGTCAACGATGATGTTGTCGTAAATTTTGCTCGCCGTGGCAGCTTCGAACGCCTCCACGAAATCTTTAAAATTCTTAACCTCTTTGATTGTGAGGTTAGGACGCTCAAAATTATTTAACACCAACGCTGAGTTATCACTGCTAAGGAGCAGAGACTTTCCGGGGATTCGTGTCGTGTTGATTGTTTTGCCCGATCCGGGCGCACCATAGATAATCGCTGTTGCCATTTCCTATATTTCTCCTTTCATAGTTTTTATCTGCGCGGTACTCATACCGAACAAATCGGTGTCTATAGGTTCTGTTATAATTTTTGTGGTAGTACAGTAATCGCACCCGTAATCCTCACAGCGCTCCGCGGGGATCTCCATATTCTTAATCTTCTGAAATTTGACGATGGTATTCTTGACCGTCTCAAGCGCTTCGTCCATATTCCATTGACTAATCTCCCCGAGCGCGAGGTGCGCGGGCTTTTCTTTTGTAGCTACTACAAATATGAACGGTAGCCTTTTGCCGATATTCTGCCTTACGATCTCTTGGTATACGGCAGCTTGTATGTCATAGCCCCAATATTTAATCATCGGCTGAAAGAGGTTAGGACTGCGCAGGCTTGCCATATACTTTAAATCGGTTATGTATTCGTCGGGATCGAAGCTATCCATTTTGATCTTAAAAGGAACGCCCTCGATCTCACCCGTCATAATGGCTTGGTGCTTACCGCCAAGGTAGTGCATCATTGTCGGCTGTTGCCTTATGCGCTCGATCGTATCCATCGCTTGCTGAACGTCCGCATACGGCTCGCCGTTCTTTTTAAATAGCTCGGATTGATTTTCCTCAAGGAATTTCATCTGAGATTTCCTTGTGCCTGTAAGCATTTCATCGACGTAGGATCCTAAAATCAACGCGCGACCTGTTTCTTCTATATAATCGCCGTTGAGCTTTGCCATCGCCATCGCCGGGCATTTCATAAAATCTTTGAACTGCGATACGCTGAAATACTCGTGGTTGGCTTTTTTAGAATAATAGTTAGCTTGCGTCAGTTTCATCGGTAATACCTAATCTCTTCTTATTTTTCATTGTGCTTATTATCAAATCTCTCGCGGCATCGTGTATCAATTTCATACGTCGCTCGTTTTCTTCTTCCGATACGTCAGCGAATTCCACTGTAACTATTGCATTGGGATAGACATACGTTTTGGTTGTCATAAAATCACATCCTTTCTAAACTACCATAAGCGGTCTTCATTGCAATCTTGCAACTCTCGTTGTAAAAAAATATGGTTAAAATAAAGCGGGGCATCTTGCATAGGAATTTTAAGCACCTTGCAGGCATTGGCTACTTCAGCAAAAGACCACTGAGATCTGCCTGCCAATTTAGCGCTAAGCGTAGATGGGTTCAGACCTATTGCACGGGCGAAAGCCCCTTGTGTTCGAAACTTCTCTCGGATTTTCCCACACAGTTCCGGGTAAAGATCACGTTTATTCATTTTTTTCCTCCTTTCAAAATTGTTGCACTATTGCAACTTTCGAGATTATTATATCAAAATAGTTTGCGTTGTCAATAGTTTTTTTGCAATTTTACAACTTTTTTTACAAAATGTATTGCATTTCGCTCTTTTTTATGGTATAATATGGCTACAAGGAGGTGAAAAACCATGAATGAATACGAAAGAAAGGCACTTACTAAGGACAGATTGAGAATAGCGATGAACGAAGCGGGCAAAAAACAAGCCGATCTCGTTAGAGAGACAGGTTTAAACCGCGGAACTATCAGTAGATATTTGTCGGGATCTGTTGAACCTCGACAGGATGCTACATATAAATTAGCTCTCGCCTTAGATGTGTCGGAAATGTGGCTGTGGGGCTATGATGTTCCGAAGGAACGCACAGCATCGCAAAAAAATAACGACGACCTTGTAAGGTACATCGTTAAAATGAGAAAAAATGCTAAGTTTAAAACATTAGTAGGTTTGTTGGACGAGTATCCCGAAGATCAATATGATAGCCTTATAACCATTATATCAGTTCTCGGGAAGAAGTAATTTAACAACGGCTCATCATTCAATGATTGGACAAGGAGGTTTAAATGAGCCCAGAAAAGAAAGTAAGCGTGGCAGAAAGATTAAAGGAGGCGATGAAAGACACCGGTAAAAGACAAGTAGACCTTATACGCGAAACAGGACTTGATTGCGGAGCAATGAGCCATTATATCACGGGTAAATATGAGCCGAAGCAGACCGCTATTCACAAGCTCGCTATCGCGCTTGACGTATCCGAAATGTGGCTGTGTGGCTTTGATGTGCCGAAGGAGCGCACGGTGGCGCAACAAAGGCGCGATGTTCTTCTTGGCGTTAATATGGATACGAGAAAAAACGACAAGCATCTCGCATTGTGGCAAAAAATAACGAGCAATGAGAAGCGTTTATCAGTCGTGGAGAGATTAGCTATATATGATGATGCAAAGCTCGATGCTATTATTTCTATGATGAATGCTTTAGACACTCACAATAAATAAAAAACGAAGACATAGTAGTCCTCGTTTAAATGCAGAGAGTTATCTGTTAACTTTTAGCAAGTAATTTATATATCAGGTCAAGCAGTTCAACATCTTCGGTCTTATGTAATAATGCCGTGATTTTGTTTATGCATTGGTCTATCGCGCTCAATGGGGATTCTCCTTTCAAAAGGGGGGTAAAATAGAGCATGTGTTCCGTATTCTGAAAACAGTATAAATAATGATATATTAAAAAACAATGGTAATTCTTGCATAGATGCGATTTTTCGCACAATTGCAACAGATAGCGACGATGACGATGAAAACACAAATAGTCCTTTTACGCTATTCAAACAATTGAATAAATAATGTTGTACAAAAAAGCAAACAAACATAAGGGGAGAGACAGAAATGTATCATAATTATAATTATGGCGAGATGTTTACGCCCGAAGAAATATTGGATTATCTGCGAAAGAGCCAAAGCGATGATCCATTACTTACGGTCGAGGAAGTGTTAAAGAAACACGAAAATATCCTTGATGATTGGGACGACAAGTATCTCGACGGAAGAGTACCCGAAGAAAACCGCTTCCGAGAAGTGGTATCGGGTGAAACAATTAAAGAGCGCCCTGAAATCAACAAGGTGCTTCGTTTAATAGAATCTCCAAAATATAAGGCTGTTAAGGTTGTAGAGCCTCAGCGTCTTACTCGTGGAGATTTAGAGGACATCGGGCGATTGATGAAATTATTTAAACATACAGGAACGTATGTTATAACGCCCGAAAGAGTTTACGACTTACGCGACGAATACGATTGGAACGCGTTTGAAACCGAATTAAAGCGCGGTAACGATTATTTGAACTATTATAAGAAAATCCAAAAGCGCGGTAGAATCGCAAGCGTGGCGGCGGGCAATTATATTTTCCCTGTACCACCGTATGGATTCGATAAAACCAAGGTGCTTGACGGCAAAAGAGAATGCCCGACGCTCAAAGAGAATCCCGAGCAAGCGAACATCGTAAGAATGGTATTTGATTTATATGGAAACGAGGGCTTGGGTAGACAATCTATCTGTAACTATCTTGATAAATTAGGTGCCAAACCGCCGAAAGGAAAGTATTGGTCGCCGTCGAATATTAGAGAAATGCTTATAAACGTTCACTATATTGGTAAAGTGAAGTGGAATTGGCGACCTGCCGTTACCGTCGTTGAGGAAGGAACATTCAAAAAGACAAGACCTTACAGCACGGTTGAGGAATACATGATATTTGAGGGTAGACACGAGGGCATCGTTTCACAAGAGATTTGGGATAAAGTGCAAACCCGAATCGGAAACAACCCGAGAACACCCGCCAAAGCAAAACTGGTGAATCCATTTGCCGGACTGATATTTTGCAAACAATGCGGCAGAGCAATAACGTATAGACACGACAGTAGAGGAAAAATGACTCCTCGAATGATGTGTCCGGATCAATCTCGTTGCGGATCGGGATCCGCTACATACGACGAAATAATGGAACAAGTTTGCGACATCATGGAGGATAACATTAGAAACTTTGAAATACGCATTGAACGAAACGAAGGCGATTCGGTAAAACTTCATGCAAGACTTGTAAAAGATCTTGAAAAGAAAAAGAAGTATTTAGAAGCGCAAGAATTATCTCAATGGGAGATGCAGTCGCATCCTGATCCGGCTCAAAGGATGCCCGCAGAGATTTTCAAGAAACTTAACGAAAAGCTCCTCGCAGAAAAAGAAAAAGTCCGACAAGATCTGTGCAAAGCCTACGAATCTATGCCCGAGCCTGTGGACTATGAAGAACAGCTAACACAATTTAGAAAAGCGGTCAACGCCTTGCGAGATCCCCACGCAGTGGCTACAGAACAAAATCGTCTCTTAAAGCAATGTATCGAGCGCATTGAATTTTACAAGGAGAAAGCAACCAGAAAAGCGCCCGCCAACGGCAGTGGAACATTCCCAATGACAGAAACGACTTGGACTCAACCGCCTATTCAACTCCGTGTAAAATTAAAAACAAACCCTCTCGAAAATTAAGAATTTATTTTTTTTACCCCTTATGTACAACATTTACGCGCTACCGAAACGGCTCGTAGAAGTTGTACATAGGCAAAAGCCCCTGAAACTCAAGGATTTCAGGGGTTTTACTATTATTCGTGTGCTTTTTGTTTGATATAGTAATTGTGTGTGGCGATGATCTCGTCCTTGAGGGAATCAACCTTATCTCTAAGCGTTTCGACTTTGGCTTTGAGGGCGCCATTCTCTGCGATAAGATTATCTCGCTCGTTTTTAAGCAGATCAATTTCCGACTGCATTAAAACAAGACTTGTTCCCCCTGTATAAAATATTTCCCACACTTCCACTCCAAGAGCGTCGCACAAATCGGCAATGGTATTTATTCGAGAGGATTCGGATTTTTCATCTTTAGAGGTCAAAATGCGGGTAATCGTATCTATTGAGATACCCGATTTCTCCGATATCTCTTTGGTTGAAATGCCTTTTTCTTTTTTGATTTCGTTAAGTCTGTCACGCCACATAGGCATAAATGTCCTTTCTTCCGCAAATTTGCCTATTCTAACCGCAAATAATCGGATTAAATACTTAAATTTTCAGTACGAATTGGCATATATAAGTATTGATTTTCCAATAAATTCAAAGTATAATATAGGCGTAAAAACAATCTCGAAATCGAGATGTTAAATATTAAACTGATATATTATACCATATATTAGTATTTTTGTCAAGAAAGGATTTAAAACTATGGAGGACGCTGACGGACTCACCGCTAAAAAAGAGATGCTTTTAAAAACTGTAGAACAATGTAATGATTTAGATATGCTTGATCTTGTATACAAATTATTACTAACCTCCATAGAATAAAAGGCAGAGCCATTCGCTCTGCCTTTCGTGTTTTAGCCTCTCCCTACACTATTCCGTTGACGCACTTGACATTATATGCCAATTATGCTACAATGCGACGAGATTCGATGGCAAAACCACGCGTGGATACTATCCGCTCGTGGTTATTTTTTTGCCCGAAAATCAGAAAGGATGTTTTTGATATGAAATTAATCTACAGGAAAGGAGGTGTGAAACAATATAAATGGCGCGAAAATTAGATGCTGAACGAATCGAGCAAGCTCGTCAGAAAGGCGAAAAAACGAATAATCGTCGCGAGGAAGAAAAACAGCGCATACAAGAAACGATCGCCAAAAACAGACGTGGCGAACGCAAAGGGCGTGTTATTATGCCCGGACGAAAAGAGTATGCTTTCCAAGAGGCTCCCAAGGTGCGCGTGGCGGCATATTGTCGCGTAAGCACAGCGGAAGAAGCGCAGGTTGGCAGCTTTGAAATGCAAGTACAACATTTCAAGGCGCTCATCGATAACAATCCCAATTATGAATTAGTAAAAATTTATACCGATGAGGGTATCAGCGGAACCTCCGTTGACAAGCGCAAGGGCTTTAGCGAGATGATTGAGGATGCCGTTGCGGGAAAGATAGACCTTATCTACACCAAGAGCATTAGCCGATTCGGCCGAAACATTGTGGATATTCTAACCACCCTTCGTATGCTGAGCGGTCTTAATCCCCCGGTAGCCGTGAACTTTGAATCCGAGGGCATCAACACAAGCGACGGTAGGAACAATTTAGTGATATCCATTTTGTCGGCGTTGGCTGAATTGGAAAGCCAACAAAAAAGCATCGCTATTAAAGAAGGCATACGTTACCGTATGCAAGAGGGGTTGTATAAGTTTTCGGTAAAAAACACTATCGGCTACTATCGTGATTATAGTGGCAGGATCAAAATTGAGCCTGCGGAAGCGGAAATCGTACGCTATATTTTCGATAGTTTTATAGAAGGTGCAAGCCCGCAACAAATTGCAACCGCTCTTACCAATCAGGGGATCCGCTCCCCCAAAGGTATGGAACAATGGCATTCGACCACTATCCGCAACATTATTCGAAATGAAAAATACTGTGGAGATGTCTTGTATCAAAAGACATATTCTAAGGATTATCTGTCACACAAATCAGTTAAAAACCGCGACGTGCTACCGCAATGGTATTGGGAAAATAACCACCCCGCCATTATTAAACGCGATCGGTGGGACAAAGCTCAGGAGCTACTGAACTCCGGGCGATACCGTGACGATAAGCCCGTACGCGAAATGCCGAAAAAATTCACGGTGGCAAAGGTCAAATCCGGTGTCCTGTGCGGATATTTCCTGCTCGATATGTCATGGTCAAAAGAAGAAAACAACCAATTTATCAAAATTATTCAAAGTATTAACGAACTTGATAACAATCAAGAAGAAAGGAACTAATATGTCAATCAATTTCTCCAACATCACCCTCGAGATCGTAGATCTCAACATCAACGTATCCCCCGACCTTTTATCAATCAAAAAGCCGTTTCATTCAGCAAACGTATTCTTGAGGATTTAGGCTATCCTCAATTTGTGCAGTATTGCGTAGACGCTCCCAACAAAATCTTTGCGATCCGTGCTTGTAAAGGAAACGAACTCAAGGCAAGCCCTTTTTCCAAGCCCAAGGGCGAGCAACAAAAAAATCTCGCAAGCACCAACAAGAACCTGCGAGAAGTGATACTTTCTTTAATTCCCGATTGCGATCGCAAGCAACGCTATAAGATAACCGGAGAATACGATGCCGAAAACCGTGTCATGTACTTTGATATGAATACGGCGCAAATCAGCACGTATTTCAAAAATCCTGCCGAATAAGCGATACTTCAAAACGCCCTCGAGAAATCGAGGGCGTTACCTTATCCATAGCATAAGAGGCTGAGCCATTGGCTCAGCCTTTTAAATTTGTTCTATATCAAATAACGCTTCCATATCTACCTTTAATATCTTTGCGATACAATAGATCTCTTTATCGGTAGCGCTTCGCACCTGCCCCTCAAGCTTTGAATAGCTCGTTGGATTGATATCACAGCCCGCAGCTTGCATTCGCGCAATAAAATCCTTTTGATTTATGTTTCGTTCTTTTCTCAGGCGCTCCACATTCTTGCCGACGATGTTAGCGTCGCCATACTCATGCTTTCTCGTTTTTCATAAAAAATCCTTAAAATTTATTATTTATCCTCTCCACCGCGCTTTTGTACCGCGTACGTCTATATGAGTGAAGGTGTCGTAGCTTCCGACACCGCCACTTGAAAGAAGCGTCTCGGCGTAGGCAACGACCTTCGCCGGAGATACACCGCTTACTTTAATATCGGCAGCTTTGCCGTATAAATGCTGTGAATATGTAGTACCGCCTATTTTTTTATTATGCGTCGGTGTGCGGTATGCCGACGTAATCGTTACGGATGCACCGAAATGCGTCCGTATTTTTTGCAGGATAGCGACCAATTCAGAATCCACGAACACGGGATCCGAACCGTCCGCACAAGCAAACTCTTTTACTCTAAAATTCGTAGATAGCTTTTTGTTTCCGTCTTTAGCTTTAGAGTAAACCTTGAGTGTCATAGTAACCACATCCTTAACAGAAATGTACTACGATATAATAAAGGGGTGAGCCGACGCGGATTGCGATACGTCGGCTCGGTGCAAACTGTTAAGATTATGAAAGGTAATATGCTATGAAGGAGCATATTTGTTTGCACTTTTATTATATCAGGATAATATTATATTGTCAAGAAAATTTTACCAAACTATCCATCATAACAAAGTAGTAAAAGCCGCCGCATTATAATAACGTAATATCTTGAGCGACTTGTCATCGGGTTCAAAGTACAGACAGAATTTTTGATTCTTTTGCTCGTCGTACCATATTGCCACCCAAAGCCCGTCCGCATCCGGCGCTGATGCCGCAAATATCGACACCTGATCGTCTGAGTGTAAAACTGTATCCATATTTACATTCTCATACGGACGAATAGACTTCATATCGTGTATATGTACTTTCACGAGTTCCTTGCGAAAGCGATCGTTAAGGACTCGAGACACAGTAAGATCTCCCGCCAAGAAAGAATACTCGTACTGAACATTTGTATATCTCCAAGTAAAAAAGATGATTACCCACAGAGAGATGGGAACAAGCGCAAGAAGTGGTAGGAAAAGCCTTATCATACCACCCACGACAAAACACGCCGCTACATACAGAACATAAGCTATAATAAGCCCCGCCTTTTTCGCCTTCACTTTTCCGCTCTTTTTTTCGGCGACTACACATTCAAATGACGATCCGCTCGAATTAAATCCCGAATCCATATAAACCTCCATAAAAAATTACATATTCGTTTGTATTTATATTTATTATATAAAAATAATATTTAATTGTCAAGAAAATTTTGACAATTAAGAGTTAATCGAATACGTAGTAGCAAATATCTCATCCGCGGGCTTAACCATTTCACGTCCGAGATATATAGGCGCACCGTCAAAGCCAACATCCCCGCTATCGAACATAACACCCTTATCATTATTCTGAGCATATTCTTCCCACGTCGTACCCGCCTCTACCGTATCACTAACCACAACGCTATCAGTGCTGTAGTCATAGATATTAAACGAAATCTTCTTCGGTTGCCCTACTAATCGCTTTCCCGATTTATCGTAAGCAATCACTCCCGCAGGTAGCATATCCTGTGTTACTGTGCTGTCAGATATGTCGATCAATACCGTCGTGCCGAATACAACTCTATTTATAGCCATACGGATCACCCGATCGTAACTGTTTTACCACCCGCAGAGTTTGTACTCTCGTTATACGGAATAGCTTTTACAGTTACTTGTGAAAGGTGTGTATATCCACTGTCGGGAGTGATTGTCTGCTGAGTAGCGGAAGGGGTTACGGTCTTATTTGCCTGAGAGTTGACGCCCTCGTTACCCGTCATACTCCCCTCAACGCCAAGCAACGTCACACCCTGTCGGATGTTTGCGGGAATGAATTTATTTTCTTCTTCTGTGGAAAGGCTAACCGTTCCCGTACCGTCGTGGTATCCCCTTGAAATTGACACATACGCTTTGGCATCTGTGAAAGTGGAATGCTCAGCTCCGACATTAGGCATCGTACCCGTAATCTTACTACCCTTGTTATATGCCGTCTTACCGCTTAGGATCTCGGCAGCGATTGCCGTGGCGTCCTGAGTATTAGCATCATAATCACATTCACCTATCACGGGATTGCCTTGCTTATCGTGTGCCGTGACGCCCTTTAAAAGATTACCCACGTCAACCGTGTCGCTTGTTAAATCAATGAGCGTCTTGTTATTGTAAACTACTTTTGAAATTGCCATATATATTCTCCTCCTATCCTATGGTCGCAGTCGTACCGCCTGCGGAATTAGATACCTCCGCGTACGGAATCTCTTGAATCGTAATATCGTTGCTCAAATATTTTTGTGCCGTATTTAACGTTTGCGCGCTGACTTGAGGTGTTACAGCATAATTGCCCTCATATACCTCCACATCTGCCGAGGGAGCTATAATTGTCCTGTCACCCTTATAAATCACCAAGTCTCTCACGCCGTACCATTCATCGCTTGAAAGAGCATCGTAATTACCTATGCCAAATACAAGACCGATATCTGCGGGCTGATAAATATAGCCCCCGGCGACCTTTATATTCTCGCCGTTTACGGTATGGTAAATGGTATAGGTAATAGGAATAATATCTCCTGTCCAATAGTTAACGTAAGGCTTCGAAGCTTCGGATACAACACCGTGGCGTTCATAAAGTGTTACGCTTGTCTGCTTGGCTCCACCCTCAAGCACGACTTTCATTTGAGCGGTAAATTCACCCGAGCTGTCCTTTTCAAAAGGAACCGTCTTGCGATTATATATACAAGCATTAACGAATCCTTTGGACTGCCTGTAAAGCTTATAGTCCACATTTCCGCTTGCATAGTTTAGCTCAAGCGCAAGGCAAGGTATCGTCGGATCACATCCGCTATCCGCATCGACCACACCGCCACTCTCGTTAATAAAGTTACCGTTAGCAAAATAGAACTTGTGGCGCTTATTAAAATTTCTGAAATACTGAAACTCATAGGTGTAGGTCTTATTCTCAAGATCATACTCAGGAAAATAACCTATAAGCCTATGATCCACCGCTGTTGTATCAGATCCGTGAATAATAAGCGCACTTCCTACCATAGCGTCAGGATCGGTGACAAGGCTTCTTCGCCATTGAGTAAGCGGCGGATCGCTAACGTCACCGTTGGCAAGATAGGTCGTACCGCCCTCATTAAAGAACTCTTTGGTATCATCGACCGCTCGGAACCTACCCGAAGCAAAATGGACGTTATAAAGCTTTTCTCCATCCTTGGCATCCTCATAAGCGAGAGGACGCTCATATCCCAAGGCAAGCACGTTCATAGCCGAGCTTACGTCTCTTACAAGATAACCGCTCACGTCCTGCCCTTGCTTTATAAGACCTCTCATTCTCGACAGTATACTTTCGGGTGTTGTCATTACGACTCACCTCCTAACAGCTTATCGACTTGTGCGATATACTCGGCCGCTCCTTCCAAAATGGACGCCGCCGCTTCCGCACGGTCGGCAGCTTCTTTCGCTTCGTTAGCATAGTGCTGATCGTTCTCCACGGAGGGCGTTGCCGTTCCGCAAAGGATAGAGGGCTTGCACAAAATAACGGCGCGAGTGGTCGTTCTCAGATCTCCCGCGTAAACGCCGATCTCAACTTGATCGGTATTTCTCAGAATGGGAACGTTACAGGTATTGCCCTCAAAATCCACGTCAGTGTATTCGCCGTTATAAATAAAGCGCGCCGTCTTTTCTGTGTAAGGATCCCACTCTCTGTCAAACGCGAATTCTATTAGATAGTTACTGTTACCGCAGACTATATCTCCGTCTCGCTTTTGGTAGGTTGCCTGTTTTTCAGAAACGCATATATGTAATGTTTTCATAGCTTACCTCCTTACGAGCAGATTTTTTTATACATAATATCGCATCGATGCCCTTGTGTTGTGGAGATCTCCACCCACCCCGAGCCGTCGCGCTTATACACCAATACCTTGTTATCTATAACGTACGCCGAATATTCCTCTACTAACGAGCCGTTGTTTAGCTCGCCGAGATAAATGTTTGATGCGTTGGTCACTGCAAAAACTCCCACGACCGCTTGAAATGTGCTGAGAAAATCCTCGCGTTCATATATAGAAAAGCGCATCAAATATAGCCCGGAATCCATCGCCGTACCATAGGCATGCTCGGTCAAGCCCGCAGGCAACTCAAGAGCCGATGCTGTGCTTGCATATATAGCCGACTCTGCAAGTGCGGCTTCTCGTGCCGATTCCGCTTCATCTGCATATCGCGCCCGAGTCGCGCTGTTTGCCGTGTTTGCCGTAGTAGCCGAATCTGCTGAGATCGCGTGATTGGCGTTCTCGGCGTTACCCGCAATACCCGCTCTGAGCGCTTCTTCGGCAAGCTTGGCGTTAGCGGCGGTAACGTTGCCCGACTCCAAGTTTTCAATAGCTTCGTTGATCTCGGTAATAAGCTCGGTATACTTATCCGCTATATCCTGTGGAAGCTCCCGTGCGATACTCGGTCGCGTCCTCGCCGTAACGGGTAATGTGATAGTTTTCCACGTATGACCTGTGCTACCGCTTATACGGTATATCCACGCCGTAATTGTGGACGCTTGCTCTAAACACCCATCGGGTATCGTTACCGTACCCACGCCGTTAGAAAAGGAACACGAGCGAACTATCGCCTCGGACATACCCGCACAGGCAAAATGCACCTCGACTATCTCCGAGCCAATACTTACTGCTTCTATTTCAAGCTCTTGTCCATAATCCCACTGATACAGACCACTTACCGTCACCGTGTTTCTGTCGGTAGGTAAAACTACTTTAAAAGACATATATTATCCCTCCTTTGTCGGTGGCTCTGTCGGGAGCCGTAGAAATTTATCGTGTATATCGTCCATAACACCGTTTGGGCCTTTTATAGCGTGATACTGCTCCCAACAATTTTGAAAATTCTCTTTAGCATAAATAGGGGCGTACCCCTTTTCCATAAAGCGATTATAATCGTCTAACATCTGCGCCCGAAGCAGTGCCTTCACACCGAGCTTTATGCCCTTGATCTGTGCAAAAGCCGTTTTTAGCGCCAAAACAAAAGCCCCCCCAAGGAGGGCTATAATTCCGAGATCACTCAGCAATTCATAACTCACGATCCAACTCCCCCTATACCCCAAGCTTCTCAGCCGCGGCAAGTATAATTGTTTCTATGGTATTTGCATCAACGTATGTAAGATTGTTCATGGAAACAGGAGCCGCAGGGACACCTTCTCCTACAAGCGCTCTGATCGCTCGTATATTGTCAAGATATCTGCTCATTTGCGAAACCGTAGGAATATCCCACATGCCCCAATCGGTCTTGGTAACAAGCCCAAGCCCTGCGATATCGGATATCTCGGCGACAGCGCGCTCCACACGGTTAAGATCCGAATAGTTATACGCGCCCTTCGTGGCAAGAGTAGGCAGTATTTCGGTATATGGAACGTAATCGTGCCTCTCGGCTCCGTTCTCAAGCATGACACGGCTAAAACGAGCATATGCTCCCGCCTGTACTTCCTCATAGGTAGTAACGTAAACGTATACGGCAAGATAGGCGCGCTTATTTGTGTTCGGAAATTCGGTCGTATTAAAGGTTACGCTACCCGCACTCAGTAAGCTCGCTCCCGCATACTCATAGCCGTAATCGTCGTGCCAATAAACGGCGAGCTGCGGAGTACCCGTTGTGGATGCTTCTATCGCTTCGGCAGACAGAGTAAATACTTTATTCTCGTAATCTGACGCGGGGCCTATGATAGAAATAGCATAAAGATAAACTCCCGGCTGTGAGGTTGTAGCAAGAATCTCGCTATTACGGTATTTCACCTCAACGGCATAAGAATAGTACGGGCCGCATGCAAAGAGGTTGACTCCCACAGCATTTAAGGGTTCTCCTAACCATTCAGCTTTCTCGGATGCCGTCATACCGCTCCAACCCTTACCTGAAAGGCTATTGCGGTAATATACGTTTCTCTGACTCCTATCAGTTATAAGCCCTATCATTCTATGTACCTCCTAAAACTCTGCCCGTATACGACGCCTTAAAGGATCCCGTATACGTATACCTTATATCGGTGATTACCACAGGGGTAATGCTTCCGTATTTGCTACTCTCGACGGTTACTATATCGAATACGTCAAGGCGGGGATCGGCGCGAAACTCACCGCTTACGACCTGCCTTGTTTTGAGCATTTCCGCTACCCACTGCGCTATATCCGACGCTTGTCTCACACTGTTTACAAGAGGATTGTCTACCGTCTGTATCTCTCCCGAATATCCGAGCGGAGGGGCTATAGTATACGGTTGCTCTGTACCGTAGGAAACAGATACGTTTTTGAGTGGCTTTGACAGCTCTACCTCGGGATGAGAGTAGGACAGCGCCGCCGTTATCGTATAATCCGTGGACACTTTATTTAACGGCTCTATATGAAGAACTCCGTCTCTGTCCTGATAACATACACACTGCGCCGCGTTTGCACACATTTGTATTATTTCTGCACACTTATGCTCACTGTCGGGTAAAGTGGCAGTATATAACCGTAATACGTTATCCAGCACATAGGTAAACTCGTCGGGAACGCCCGCGGATTTGAAGGCATCGGTTATAAACTCGTGCAGCGTGCCTACAGTCCTTCCTGTGTAGGTTTCATTGAGTAGGTACTCAAATATATCCCTTGCCACGAAATTAGCTTCCAGACCGTTTGAAGGCACTCTCCATTCGGACAGATAAAAGGTTCCCGCTCTGATCCATTCGATAACGCCGTCAACGTCAAGACCGTATCTGACCTTAATTTTCTGCCTCTCGGAAAGATACTGCTCAAGCCCCTCGGGATTGCTCGGATTCCACTTGCCGTCGGTATTATCCAAAGTAAAATCTATACTGTTTTTGGGAAGCTCACCGCTATTGAGATGTCCCGTCTGCTCATGCGTAAAGCCGAATATATCCTTTTTCGTAAACGTCATTACGTAGCCCATAACTACCTTCTCGATGCGAACTCTCCTATAAGGGAGATCCCAAGCATGAACGGTAATGGTAAGGCTATCGTAATTCTGTAACTGCTCAAATACGGCGGTAACTTGGCTCGTATTGCCCGTAACGTGCTTTTCAAGGACGACGGTATCGCCGTTCTTTGCCGTTATTGTAAACTCCGACGGATATTCGTCATAGCGACTGCTCCAAGTGATCGTTACTCCCGAGGTCGCGCTCGTATGAACCTCGGGGAGCGTTACGGTTACACTTCCCGCGGAATCGGTATCGCTTGCATATCCCGCGTCGGCATATGGAGCCGAGTCGGGAGCAATGCTGATAGAACCGTCAAGCGCCCACAAATTCAGTTCATTCGTAGCGTATTTGATAGTTTTTGCGGTATCGTACAGGGTACTTGCGGTATTAGAGAAAATAGCTTCGTTCTCCCCGCTAATAGAAGCGCTTTCCTGTGCATCGGCATCGGTGATAGTACAATCTATTTCTACAAAGGTCTCGGGCAACAAAAACCTATACTGAACGTTTTTCCAAGCATCTGATACACTAATCATACTTATACCTCAATAAGCGAGAGCGAGGCTCCCGTATATCCCATAACGCTGCCCGTCTGCGGATCTCTGCGCCACATTCCCGCGTTTCTGTCGCCGACGTACATAGTGCGGGTATCGTAGCTGTTGGTTACTTGATTTAGGAACGTGACCTCGTTATAGAAGCTACTCGTAAACAAGGACAATATCTGCGACCACTGATACGCCGTAAGGTATTTCCACGACAGCTCGATTTTAGCGACATCGTGCCTGACAACAGCACCTACCACACGACCTTGAACGTTACGGGCAGAATCCACGATAGTAGAGGTAGTAGCGTTATACGTAGACGGCTCGGGAAAATCGAACCCGCCGATAGATACTAAAGCTGCCATAATGTTACCTCCTATGTAAAACAAAAGAGCGTCCTACCGTTTGGTAAGACGCTCTTGGCGTTCGCTATTATTCTATTATAATTATATCAGGATAATTATGGTAAGTCAATACCACGATTCCATATATAGGGGGTGGATAAGAAAAGAGTGCCATCCGCTGGGATGGCGCTCATGGCACTCTGATTTTTTTTGATTATACTATTGCATATTCCACCATTTATAATTCTGCGTGGATTTTTTGCCTTGCAAATAGAAAATAAATGGAAAAAGTGTATCATTTAGTAGCATACCACAGACGTTAAAATTTTAACTATTTTAAATACTTAACGGGGACGACTAAAAATAACGGACCAGTATTGGGGGGTTTACATAATATTAACACAGCGTTCACTATGAGTTAATTTTTTTGCGCGATACTTTATGTAATATGATATTAGGTTCATGCTAAATATTAGTGTGTTTTGGTTAATTGTGCCATTAGCGCATTAGAAAGGAGGATTTTTTGAGATACGACGGAAAATATATTGACGGTGAAGGTGATGTCAGTAAATTAAAGCTTGTTGATGATAGCTTTGATATGCTTCATTCATCCCCGACACTGCCCAATCTGAAAATGCTTTACAAGTCGCTGGACGACATGTTTTGTGAAGGATTTATGTGGGGAAACAAATGGTGGATGCAAAACAGCTACGGATTTTCTATGGGCGTCGTTCCATTTCTCGATCCGCTATGGTTGGAAATTCTGCAACACTCCTTCGATGCTTTTTGGACCCGCATGGGAGATGGCAAAAGGATGGGTATAGATTGCGGAGAGCCTACTAACCCACTATATGCTTTGGTAGCTCCCGATGGTGCTTTAGGAGATTGTGCCGGTAGGGATAAGTTCGGAAATGGATGTATCGCTTATCGTCAAGGAGATCTCGGTTATAAGTCGTACGATTGGTTTTACGAGGCTACAGCGGCGGGTGTACACGTGCAAGCAACCATACTTTTGTTTGACCGCCGACCCGAAATGCTTGAGAAGTATATTCCTTATATGTGGCGCTCCATAAATCACGTTGAAAGTGTACGTGCTGACAACGGTCTGTTTTTGGTTGGAGCTGCTGCAAACTTGTTAGCTCCGAGCTATGGCGGTAGCTTTAATGAAGAAACGGGCGAGATAGGTAAGGGATATCTTACCGGGCTCTCGGTTACATACGCCGCCGCACTAAAGAAATTTATAGAGCTTTTGAAAATGACAGGGGATACAGAGGGAGTCAAAGAGTGTCAAAGAAGGCTCGACCGTACCATTGAGTCTCTTTCTCTGCTATTGACCGATGAGGGGTACTTGGTGAAATCCATGGATCCCGACGGAACCAAGCACGGAATATACGGTGCTCTTAAATACGGCTATTTTGAAAGTGTTTGCAACGTTGATGCTATCGCGTGGAACGTAGTCGATGATACGGTTGCCGAAAGCATATACAGTAAGATCGAAAGCATCAATCAGCTTCGTCAGACGGGAGCGATCAGCAACAACTATCCTCATCTTGACGATACGCTTCCAAACTATCGAAAGCGCACTCACGCCCCCGACGCCTTTGGCGTGGGCTTACAATCGGGAGAGTGGGTTGACGGCGGCTGCTGGGGCACGGTAGAAGGTCGAGCCATACTTGCGTATATGAGATTAGGCAAGTCTCCGGATGCGTTCAGATCTTCCGAGTGGTATATGCGTTGGGCGGAGGAATACCGTCAAGATGCTCCACTTACTCAATGGGGATGGAACAACTGCAATCGTTGGCAGTGCGAAAACAGAGATCATACTGTATGCAACCACCCGGTATCCGTTATGATAGATAATTTTGCACCGGTTACGTGTCTGTTGAACGGCTTGTTTGCATATGGAGCAGATGCTCAGTGCTTGATTATAAGGCCTCAGATTCCCAATGATATTGACGTTATCAATCAGAAATCGCCGATATTTATAAACGGTTGTAAGGTATATATCACTTATAAGGGCGGTACGGACAATATCAAGGCGTTTTTGAATGGAACCGCACTTGATGTAACCGATGATAATATTCGTATTTCTTGCGATATGCTCGCAAGGGGCGGTGAGGTTCACTTGCATATAGACCGATCCGGTGAATATGAGTTGAGTGAATGTCAAAAGTACAGCGCAGAGCTTACCGGAGATATAAATGGCTTGCCGGACGAGCTCGTCGCGATATATCAAGAGTGCCGAAATAAATTGGAAAGCGCTACAAATCCGAATGAGCGAAGCTTGCTTATGGAGATATGCTTGTCAGCTGAGGCAGCGGCAATCAGACGCCGATTGCCGTTTGATAAATGCGCTCTGCGTCCCATGACGGATGAACGTAAAAACGGCATAATAAATACTTACGACGCTACTGTAAAAGAATTGTATAACGGATTAAGACATAGAAGTTATGCAGTTAAAAAAATATTTTAATGAAGAATTGGAGGCAAAAAATGTTTAAGAAAATTTTAGCACTTGCTTTAGCACTGCTTATGCTTGCGACAGTTTTTGCAGGTTGCAGCAAAAAGAACACCAATCTCGGTGAAACTTCCGACACCAAGGCTGAGACTAAGGCTAAGACCACGTTTGAGGAGGAAGATCTCGAAGGAGAATCTCCCGACGAAGACTTTCAGGATGAAGAAGAAATCACCGAGGATGATTCCGAGGAAGAATCCTCCGAAAAAATGACACTCAATGAAACCAACCCGGACTTTACGAGGGACGGAGAAGTTCAGGACACGAGAGAAGAAGACGACTGGACTATTGCGGAGCTTCTCGACCCCAAAAACCACGAGGGCTCGAATATCCCCGATGACAGAGATTACGAGGGATATGAATTCAAGCTGCTTGTAGACATAGGTGGCGGCGGAATGCTGACAGAGTTCCGTCCGGAATCTGACGGTGACCTTGTTAAAGACAAGATTAATGAGCGTACTAAAATGATCGAAGAGTACCTTGGAGTTTCTATTAATTTAATAGAGTTTCAGGGCGGTTACGCTAATATGGACGGTTATGCTTCGGAAATAGAGGCTTCCTCCGGTGCGGGAACCCCGTACGATCTATCGGCATCCTACAATCTCATTCCTCCGATAGTTGCGGCGAAAGGTCTTTCACGCGACCTTGCGGAATCCGACAACCTCAATCTCCTTAATACTACCAAGCCCTATTGGGGTAAAGAGATAAAGCAGGAGATCATGATTGGCGGACGTATATTCTGGATGTCGGACAACTCATCGTGGTCGTCTATTCGTTCCATGGTATGTATTTTTGTAAACAAGAGCAGATTTGAGACCAATAACGAGGGCTTCACGGTTGATAAGCTTTACGAAATGGTTGACAACAAGACATGGACGATGGACAATATGCTCGTGCTCTCGCAAAATGCATACGTTAACTCTAATATCGGTGATGCCTCGACGGACGGCGTTGATGCTGGCGACGAGTTTGGTTTTTGTGCAACTTTTAAAGACGCGACGCTTGATTCATGGCTCTACTGCGCCGGCTTCAGATCTACCAGACTGAATCCTGTCAAAGGTACTTACGATTGGATTTACGGTGATCCGAGTGTTATCAGCTTTATCGACGATTGGCAGGAAAAGCTGTTGGACGATGACGTTATTCGCAATGGCGGTAGAACGTTTGGTCAAGATGGAAGAGCAATATTTATGTATGGTCCCGTCTATCAGTGTGAGTATCCCTTAGAGTACGAATATACCGTGCTTCCGGCTCCCTTCTACAGTGCGAGCGTGAAAAATAACTATTCTACCGTGTGCTGTAATGTATATTCGTCTTATCTTATTCCCAAGGCGTCTAAATCAGAGGCGTTTGAGCGCTCCGCAACCGTGCTTGAGCTTATCGCGGCAGGTGGAAATCAGTACGTAGCACCTGCATACTTTGAGGTTTTCCTTAAGAGACAGCAGGCAGGTATGGATCACGATATGTTCAGAATGTTTAATATTATCCGTAACTCGCAGGTGTTCGACATAGGATATCTTTACGGTTCTGTATTGACCTACGAGAGACCGAATGACGCCGGTTTTGAGGAGCCGTTTATTGCACTGCGCAGAATCTGGGGCGGAGACGGAACGGGATTTTATTCTAATATGTCTTCCGTTTGGGCAAGCATCGGCTCAAGTATAACCGTCAAGCTCAAAAACCTGATGGTTGATATTCTCGACTATTAATTTACGCTAATTAAAGTTAACAAATTAATAAAACAAAATGTGCGGCTACGGACATCCGTAGCCGCACGCTTACTAATAGGTTAAGGAGAAATGATTATGATAAGTGAAAAGGATAAAAGTATAGTCCGCGAGCTCGCCAAGCAGTATATGGCGATCGTGGACACCGATAAGCAAAGAGCAATGTTTAAGCGTATGCAGGATTCGAACGATCTGAAGATCGTTCGTCCGCCCGTGCTGCTCGACGAGATCCCGTGGTATCAGATGAATATGAACGGCGAGCTCGATTGCGTATGTGAGAATGAGCGAGCGCGAAAGGTAGAGGATTATTTTAGAAAAAAGCTTTTTTATCTGAAGCATTTTAAGGCGGATAATCTTTGCGAGCCCTTTTTCAGAGTCGCGCGCACCATTCATTCGACGGGAATGGGCATTGAGTACAAGGCTACCGATCTAAAGCGCACCGACGATAAAAACAACATAGTTTCAAGAGAGTATGAGGACGTGCTTGAGGACGAGTCGGCGCTTGAGCTTATGCACGATCCCGAGTTTTCGCTCGATCCCGAAAAGGATGCGCAGAATATGGAATTTTACACTGAGCTGCTCGGGGATTCCATACCGATAAGACAGTACGGCTTCGGGTATCTGTATTATGCTCCGTGGGATAAAATAACGACGCTTCGCGGCGTGGAGCCGATACTTATAGATATGTACGACCGCCCCGAGTATCTGCATAAAATCATCGCAAAATACGAGTCTGCCGCGCACAAGCAGCTTGATTTTGTGGAACAGAATCTTGATGTTGATTGTATTCCCTCTCTTCATTGCACTCCCTCGATGGTATCGGGAATGGAGGGCAAGGGATTGAAATCGACTTGGTTTCGAACCATGGCGCAGTCCTTCGGTATAATATCTCCCGAGATGTTCAAGGAGTTTGAGCTTGATTATCTTTATTCGATAGCGGAGCGCTTTGCCTATACTTATTACGGCTGCTGTGAGCCGCTTGACGATAAGATCGAGTTGCTTAAAACCATTCCGAATCTTCGCAAGATAGGCTGCTCGCCTTGGGCAAACGTAGAATGTTGTGCTGAGCAGATCGGCGGCGATTACGTGCTTGCGAGAAAGCCCAATCCCGCGTTCGTGGCTATCAATACCGATCCAGACGTAATACGCGAGGAAACCGAAAGATCTGTCAAGGCGGCGCTGAAGTACGGCTGTCCGACCGAATTCGTGCTTAAGGACATCAGTACCGTATCTCACAAGCCCGAAAACCTTATCGTATGGGCGCAGACGGTCAGCGACGTGTTGGATAAATATTACGGTTAATATCAAATAATCACACTTTTGCATTGTCCGAGTATGGATTGGATAGCGTTTACGGGACATTCGCGTGGCGGAAAGACCGCCGCTCTTGCGGGCGCACTTGATAAGCGAGCGAGGATCGTTGTACCAAACGAATCGGGCGCCGGCGGTTGCGGCTGTTACCGCGTACATATGAGCGCGATAGAGAACGATGAAAAACTGAAGAAGCAGTAAAACAAAAAGCCCTCGGATTCGAGGGCTTTGTTTATGTCATATAATTGGGAATTGCCTTTGTAAACTTTATTACGGTGAAATTATCAACCAATCAAACTCAAAAGGTTAGCATGAAGGGTGACTTCACAACATTTGTATACATTTTGCAAGCATACGCATAACGTGAAAGGGACCTTTATATGTATGCCCTTTACAAGGCGGCTCTGTGGGACGTCCGTCACGGCGGAGGTAACCATACCACTCACCGTAAGCTCTATCCGAAAAATGCGTAAATGAATAATCGCAAACTTTTTCAAAAATTTCTTTATATTTTTTCTTCCCCGTCTGTTTGTAGAACATCAAAGATGCTATGACCGTTTCATTGTGCGGCCACCAAAGTTTCATATCGTGCTCATATGCCTCAACAGGCAAGCCCAAAACGTCTTTGAAGTAAGCAATACCGCCGTATTCTTTGTCCCAACCAAATTCAAAGGCGTCGTTGAACATTGTTTCTGCAAAGGAAATAATAGTTTCGTCATTTCTCTTACACCCTTCTTCCAATAAGAACCATGCGCATTCGATATCGTGTCCGGGATTGATTACGCGGCAATGGGACGAATCCAATATAACCCCGTTGTCTTCTGTCCTTACGTTTTCAAACGTGGCTTTATATTCGGGCTTATAAAAACATTTTATGTCTTCAATTAATCCCGTTATAATGTCATCGTAATGGGTGTATCTTTCTTTATCCGCGTCACGCATAATCGATGCAACATTTAACAAAATCATTGGATTAGCCAAGCTTTTTACATTTCTTGTTTGCGCGTAGCTTTTCGGTGTGATTTTAAACGGATCTTTGCCGGGATCAAGATACATTCCGTAAACGAAATCAAAATACTTTTTCGCTGTCTGAAGATAGCTGTCTTCATTAGTGGCCATAAAGTATTCCGCGTTTGCCATTATATAAAACGTTTCACTAAACCAATATCTTCGTTTGCGTAAGGGTTGCCCATCGCGCGTAACGGTAAAATACATTCTTTCATCCGTTTTATCGATGCAATATTGAGTCGCGAAATCAATACAGCTTTTTGCAAAATCCAAATATTTCTGTTTCTTTTCTATATGGTTATAAATATATGAAAACATCCAGCCCGCTCTGCCTTGCATCCATACACTTTTATCGGTAGAGTATATCTTGCCGGTTCTGTCTAAACAATTCAAGATGCCTCCATATTCGTTATCCACACCGTTATTGATCCAAAACGGGACGCAGAATTCAAGTAACTCTTCTCTAAATCGTTCTTTCCATTCTTGCATAAATTTCTCCTTATTTCTGTTATCGCGCTGTGTATTACATCATTCATTTAAACGTAGGTTTTTTTCTTTTGAGCAAAAGTTAATTGAGTAAAGAACAATATCCTGTTATAACGGCACTATGCTCTATTTTTTTGCACGATCTCCATAAATTGCAGGCCCATCAGAATCTCTCCCATAGTCCATCCTGTCTCTACACAACACGGAGCCCAGCCGCAGTCGTGAGGAACTCCGTGGCTTTCCCAATTTTCAATATCGAAAGCACGAGTCCATGCGCCATCAAGAAGTTTATTGTCACTGACTATTTGACAAGAAAGCAAGAAGGACGCTATGTCACACCACGCCTTATAAAATCTATGTTCTCCGGTAGCCATATAGGCGTATGCATATCCAAGCGGCAGCCAGTTATTAGAATAAAGCAGGTCAACCACAGGATCCCCATTGTTCGCAAGGAGAGCACACTCACCGGTATGATTTCTCGAACAGGTTGCTTGGTATCCTGTATCCCATTCGGGAACAGCTCCGCATTCATGACGATGCTCGTCAAGATAAGACATAACCCTACAAAGCCAATCGTAGTGCTCCTGCTTTTTTGTTATTTCATAAAGTACTGCAAGCGCAAAAAGCAAACGGCAATTTTCTTCGGTCTCACTGGTTTCACGCTGTGTATTGGGATAAGAATCCATAAGAGTTTTAAGACCGCGCTCGGCAACCTCCAAATAACGATTATCTCCGCCAGCGCGATATGCAAGAAGCAACACCGCGTGATAGTAGGCGTTATAGTGAGCGCATGGCCGCCCCGCTGAATTAGACAAGGCAAGCTTGGCTCTGTTAAGATTACAAATATCTGTACGGAAAATTCTAATGCCATCAGTACCGGTGGTATCTACAAGGAAATCAAGCGCTTGGCATATCTCATCAAAATAAGGAACCGTACCGTCACAATGCTGACGAAGCAGAAGTCCAAGAATAGCTCGGGCAACGTCATCAGCATAACATGTCTCCCATGCTACCTCTGTCCAACGAATCATGCCCTTATTTTCGCCCTCTTTTACTTGGAAATAATCGAAGATAAGCTTAAACATCGTATCTCCGATAATACGGGATTTTTCGTCATTTTGAAGCAGTCCACGGAACATAAACGCACCGGCAACCTCGCCGGTACAATCGGCACGTACTTGTCTACATCTGCGTTGCATACCGTTCTGCGCGTTGATATGATGAGCAAGGCCCTCCTCGACGCCGCCTTCGCCGTTATCCTTCAGCATTTTAGCGTTTGCAAACCAATCGAGTCCACGATTAACAGCATCTTTGATATCATCCGTTGTGGTGACCGTATGATTATCATAGCGACAAACAGGAGGCTCAAACTCTATTGCTATGTCTTCACCTGCAAGATAATTAACTATGGCTCTTATTAGCGCCTCAAAGCTACGCCTTGGAGCAAGACGAGCGCGACGGAAATTGCACAAACGAAAACCACATACAAGAAGATTATCATCTTTCCACATAGCACAAAGAGCCTTTTTATACTCTTCTTCGTTCATTTCAATATGCGAGTGAGCGCATACATACTCATTGCACGTAAGTATCGGGTATGTGCGTGGTCCGTACGCATATCGTATATAAGCATTCTCGTGTCCGTCCAGCACGTCGCCCGTAACAAGGCCGGGAATCGAAAAATCTTTATCTGAAAACACCATTCTATGATGAATAGTATTAAATTTTTTGCCTATATATGCGCCAGATACCGAGTGCACGAATTCGCAAAATATTGGTTTCCCCTGAGAACGAAATTTATCATAGCATAAACGCAGGGATGGGTTGAGCACAATTCCTTCGTCAGTGTTTCCGCCAAGAACGCATAATGCGTCGTATTCATTTATATCAAACCAATGCGAATCGTTTGAAATCACGGTAACGTCATCAAAAGTCCTTTTCAAAAGATTGCCCAGATCGCTTTCATTTTCCATAATCAACAATAAACGGTTCATATCATTTCTCCTATCTTATTTCTCAGTTGCCTCTGTTTATTTTTTGCAGAAAGTATACCCCTTTAATTGTATCGAATATTCAGTTTTTATCAATTCGCAAAATAGCCAAAATTCAAAAAGTTTTTTGTGAAACTATAACAAGCCGTTAGTACACTCAACGGGAGAGATGTTTTTTGATAAATGCCAACGACTTCAATGTTGGCGTTGATTTTTGATAACTCACATACAAACTCATCGTGTGTTCTTTTTTTACCGTTTGGCACAGTCTTGCATCTCCTAAACCGTAGAATGTTTATAAGGTTATTTTAATATTGGTATGTATTTTGGCCTGTATTATACATATTTCTGAAATCTGTCAATAATAAAAAGATAGCGCCCATTTTCATGAGCGCTATCAGTTATTTGGCTATCGCGCGGTTAATATGAGTAAACCTCGTTACCCATAATATTAGTGCCACGCTCACGCTGACGCTTTTCAACGGCAGCGGTGATCTGCTTGCCGTCAAGATATACGTTAACCGCCTGAGATGTACCTTCGCCGCCGTTCGAACGCATCGCCGCGCTGACTGCTGCGAATACGCCCTCGTATACGGCATCCTGCATCTGCTGAACGTTCATAACGCCCGTTCTGCCTCCCGCAGCGGTCGCCATAACCTCGGGGCCTCTTTCACCCGCCCAAATGAGCGAGCCTTGATTGAAGATACCGCCGTCGGCAGCAAACTTTACGCTAAAGCTCTTAGGGTACTTGAAGGTCTTACCGAGAGCGGAAACCTCGCCCCAGTTAACAGTTAGCTTCGGAACGCTGATATTAAGCTTTGTAGTAAGCCCACCAACGTTATTTTTCCACCAAGACTTAGCGCTATTCCACGCGCTCTTGACCTTATCCGTAATACTACCGATGGAAGGGGTATAAGACTTGAAAGAGCCTTTTTTGCTATTCCACCAATCGCGGGCATTCTTCCAACGATCGTAAACCTTCTCGTAGATAGAGCCGATAGACGGTGTGTATTCCTTAGCCTTGGTTTTCTTGTCATTCCACCAAATACGCGCGTTATCCCAACGTTCCTTGAGCTTATCGTATATAGAGCCGATAGAAGGAGTGTAGGTAGAAAGCGAGCCTTTCTTATCCTTCCACCAAGTCTTGGCACTCTCCCAAGCGGAAGAAAGCTTAGTCTTAATATCTCCTATGCTCGGAGTATAAGGAGCAAGCTTCGCCTTGGTGTTATCCCACCACGTTTTCGCGTTAGTCCACAATTCGGACAGGCGATCTCGCAAAGCGCCAACGCCTATACCGTTTACAAGACCTTCGACAATGTAGTTACCGCCACGCTCAAACACCTTTGACGGCGAATTGATTTCGTTTTTCTCCTTAAACCAATTCCACGGCCATATAGCCCACTCGTACCACTTTTTCTTGGAGGATTGCATTTCGCCCTCAGCTCCGCTAACAAGTCCCGTTGTCATATCAACGCCGAGCTGTTCCATGTTTTCTTTTAGCGTAGGCGTAACTGCAACAACCTCGCCTGTAACAGAGTTTTTAATGCCCGTTACCAAGCCCGTAGCTTCATCGGTAACGTAAGTAAGATTATTGAGTAAGCCCTCGGCAACCGATTTGTCAATCTGCTTGCCCGCACCTTTAGCGGTAGCGAGCGTGTTTAGGAAGGTCGTATCGGTAGAGAAACCTTGACCTATCATGTAATTGATAGCGTCGGTATCGCCCGAGAGAGCTTTAAGCTCGTTATAATCGTTAAGACCGTCGCGAACGCTTGACGTTACCGTAGTACCCGCCTCTCGGTTGGCTTTTGCGATTTTCTCGTAATCAGCCATAGTAGGTTCGAGTGCTTCAAGCAATTTCTCAAGGTTTTTACGAGCCGCGTCCGGTAGCGCCGACAGTTCGTTTTCGTAAGCCTGTGCGATATTCTTAGCCATCTGTTTGATGTCTGTATATCTATCGCCCTCACCCTCGTCGATAATATCCACGCTGAGGGATACATCGCTCAGAGTTATCTCAAGCTTTTCGTTATAATCGAACCATCCTTTGGATTTTGCCAAAGCGATCTCATCGGCAAAAGCTTCTTGGAGCGTTTCAAGTCCAAAATCCACAGTGCCGTAAGTAACCTCAACTCTGCCGTCCTGATATGCTTGCTCTATATCCGAAACGGTTTCGTCGTATATCTTTTTCGCTTCTGCCTCGGAAACACCCTTGGCGATGTTGGCGTCATACTCCATGATCGCGACCTGCAACTGCGACATCTTTACTTCGTCGAGCGCCTCCAAGCGACTTTCTATCGCTTCGGTAGCACCCTCCAAAACACCCTCGAAGGAATCGACGGTGAGCGCATCGCCACTTACGGACAGGCTCAAGTTTTGCATCTTGGCTCTGTATTCTACATCTGAAACGTAATCAAGGATATCTTGAATTTCCTGTTGTAATTCAAGAGCCTCCTGCAATTTGTCGGGGATCCACTCGCCGTCTACAAACGCATCGGAAACAGTTTCTTTGAGCTGACCGCCCAACTCGGCGAGCTTGCCGGAATTGGTAGCATAGAAGCTTGAGAGTACGCTTGATAGACTATTGCTCGAATCGTGGTCGAGAATGCTGATCGCAATACTTGTCGTGAGATAATGTTGCTCAAGGTATTCCTGCGCGTTTTGAACGAAGGCTTCAACTTGAGAAATATACTCACTGTGGTCAACGTCAACGCCGATAGCGATCTTAATGTTCATCGCATCAAGCTTTTCCAAGGATTTATAAACGTTCTTTTTAAAGCTGTCCTCGATCTGCGATTCCGACGTGTAGATATCCAAAGCCGCGTTAACGGGAATGGTAATGGTTTGCATTTCGTACTTTTCGAGTTCTTCGTTCCAAACCTTCGTGTCGATCGTAACCTCTCTCGGAATAGCCGTTATGTTTTCAACGTAGACCTCAAGGCTTTCTCTATCGAGGGTTATGTTTCCGAACCTCGATTCCATATCCTCTTTCAAGGATTTTTCGGCATCCTTGGATACTACACCTATCAGCGCACCGACGATATTTACAGTTAAGCCGACCGCCGCTCCTATCAGCGCTCCCCACGGGCCTCCAATAGTAAAGCCGAATCCCGCAGCGGCGAGAACCGAGCCTATGCCCGTAAAGATACTTGCCATTGTTACTTCACCGTTCGCGGTAACTTCGCCTATAGTGATAGCCGCCAAGCTTAAGCTCATACCGACTAACAAGCCAAGACCGATACCCTTGCCCTTGGACATAGGGATCAAGCCCTTATAAGCGAGAATGCCTCCCGCGGTTCCTCCAAGCGCCGTAGTAAATGCGCTCTGAATCCACAACTGCGGATCGTCAATTTCAACGCCACCGTCGGCAAGGTTCATAGTGATAGCCGCCAACTGTGCGAGCATCGATACGGCAAGCGACATTACAAGACCTTTAGTGCCAAAGCCCTTATACATCAAGAAACCGCCTGCGGCTGTCGCCAATGCCTCACCAAGCAGAGCCATAAGGTTTCCTGTCTCTAAGTATTCATCGGAAAGCGCAAATACCAAGACCGCTTCGATAGTTAAGATGGTAATCGCCGCGAGAGCCTTTTTCAGCGCTCCGATCTTGCCCTCCATCTCGGAGAGTTTGACCATCGCCTCTCCCGCAGACTCTATAAGCGACAAAAGCCCCCACGATGCAAGCAGACCGCCAATCGTGGTTAAAAGAGGTAGCCAAGCTTTAAGCTTTTCTTTGAGGTTATCAATCTGGCTATTTATATCCTTAAAAATAGATTCGTCCCAAAGAGAATCTACGTCCAAGCCATCAAAACCGCCTCCCGAGCCGATACCGCCTGCGCCACCGCCACCGCCTGTGCCACCTGTAGCGCTCGAAGGACTGATTACGTTCAGCTCGTCAATGCCGATCGTCGCGTTTTTCAGCTCTTTTGCCGCTTTTGTAGCTTCATCAAGTGCGCCTGTAGCGCCACTCGCCGAATTGGTAACGTTATCTATGGCATCGGCGCCCGCATTGTAATCAGACCAATCGACGCCTTGAATAGTAATACCGAACATAGCGGCAATCGCCTTTACGCCATCGGTAAGCAATTCTACGAACGCCTGTATATACGGTAAGATTTCAACAAGGATCGGCAAAAACAGAGAGCCGAACGCCTGTGTCAGCGATTTTACCTGCTGTGCCAAGGTACGCATAAGACCTTCGGCGGTATTCATTTCTTTAGCATACGTACCGACAAGGCTTTGATCGTAGGCTTGGTCTATCAAGGTTAGGTAACGCAAATAGGATTTTTGCGCTTCGGTGGCATTGGCGATACTGATCTCCAAGCCGTGATTTGCCGCGGTTTCCTTGAGCGTCGCCTCTACGATTGTGAAACCGGCACGACGGATAGGTTCAACTTCACCCGCTATCGCGGACTTTACGGCTTCTGCCGTTTCTTCCAAAGAGCCGTAAATATCGTTGTAACCCGCCCAAATGTCGTAGGTAAGCTCCATATAGCCGAGAGCCATCTTGCCCGCATCCTCGGCAGCCACGCCGAAACCTGTAAGCATAGTGCTATATACCGAGGAATATTTCATAAACTCTTGAATGTTTATGCCCATTTCCTCATTTAAGCGTTGGATCCAAGCATACGTGGACGATGCCTCCGACGCGAAACCTCTGCCAAAACGGGCCGCGATACCGTCCCATTCAATAGCTTGACCGATAAACTCGGTAAACTGTTGAACTAAATTTTGCATCGTTTCAACAGCCGCTCTTGCGATCTCGATAAAGTTTGCCAAATTCATAGCGGAGGTATCTATATCTTCGCTGAATTTTTGAACTCCCGATGCCGCGCTCCGAGCGTTACTGTTTACGGCGCTAAATCCCGCCTTGATACTCGTCATCTTCGCAGATAGCGGTGCAAGCTTCGCATTCAGAAGATCGACCTTCTCCGCAAACCTTGATATCGTTTCTTCGTCAAGGCTTTCGGTAACTTTGCCGAGGTTTTTCATCGCGTTGACCATCGTACCAAGACCGCCCGCCTTGACAGCGGACAGAGGCGAAACCGCCCTTGCAACGCCTTCGAGTTGGGCTTTCGTTTTATCAAGGTCGATGTGCGACACCGCTTTAAGCGCCTCGGGAAGCTTTTTAAGGCTATTGGCAAGGCTCGCCACAGAGCCGACTTCCTTTAATTTCTCAATGGAATTCGCTAAGGTTCTCAAGGAGTTTGACGCTTGATGTACGTTCGGGAGATTATTTAGCGCCGTAGATAAATTGTTCAAATTTGTTGAAACGGCTTTGAACGCGCCGTTTTTCTTAAGTGCCTCTAATGATTTTGCGAGAGCGTCTATACCCTTCGCCGCATCAGTAGAACTACTTTGTATCTCGATCTGTAACGAGTCTATGGTAACTCCCACAATGAATCACCTCCCATCATCTTGGGAGCGTGCCTCTTGGGGCATCTGTTGTCGCATACGTTCCACGAACGCCGCGAACTCTGCTTTGAGCCTTTCTTCCTTAAGCCTTGCTTCGCGCTCCTCGCGCTCTCGTACCTCTGCCTCGGTAATAGGATAAGGCTCTTTAACGTAAGGCTCGGGCTTGATCGTTCCTTTTTTCATAGAGAAACGGAACAGAGGGGATGCATCGCATAGTGCTTCATAAAAATACATACCCTGTAGCCAAAGCTCTTGATTTCTTCGTTTTTCTTTTAACTCATATGCCTTTCGGTATGCCTTGACCTTGGAAACGTCATCGTTCCAAAATTCGTCATAAGACATACCGATCGACATATAATAAGGGCATAATTGCTCAAACGTTTTGCCGTAGCTTAGGAGGCTTAGCCCTTCGTTACCTTCCAAGTCGCCGCGTTTCCCTCGTCAACGGAAGTTTCATCCGTCAGCGTAGAGATAGTTTCTGCATACATCTCGGCAAGAATATTAATAAAACCTTCCTCGCCGTCCTTACCGACCTTGCCGATAAGGTTCTCGTAAATCTCATCAACAAGTGCGCGCTTGATACCGCGGTTGTGCTTTGCAAACGCTCCGTACACAAGCAAAGGAATCATAGTAGCGGGCTTGTCGGTCAACTGATCGAGAATAAAGCCGTTATCCTCAACCTGCTTTGCGGTGGCTCTGGAATACTCCAAGAGGTAATCTTTGTCCTGATAAGTTACAGTAATAGTGGTACTCATATGTACTCTCCTTTTTTAATGTTTTTAATTTTTTTGTTTTTTTATTTTTTTAAATAAGGGCGGGGGTGAGCCGCCCTATTTTGTAAATGTTAGGAAGTTGCCTTAGCCCATACGGGAACGGTGGACGGAGTTACCGAGATAGTCATCTCAAGTACCGCGTCAACAGATCCTTCGTTGATGCTTACACTGACAGAACCCTTCCAAGAATATCCCGAACCGTCCGAGAAAGTGAGTTCGCAATCCTGCTCACCCGAAAGAGCGTTAAGCTCCGCGTATACGGTAGAGTCATAGTTTGCAACAAAGGGGAAATTCTCACTCTGCTGACGGATGCCGGGGATAAAGGTCTGAGCGTCGTCGCTGAGCGTTGTAGTCTCAAGAGAGGAACGCTGACCGAGAATCGACGGGAAATCCTTTATCGCATAATCCTTTGTGCCTATAGTAAGCTTCGTATTGTAAGAAGAAAGTGCCATAGTATTATCCTCCTTTTATCGTTTATAAATAATGCCGTTCACGTCAACGATAGCTTCATACGTCGCCGTGATAGAGTAAATGGTAGAATCGTAAATCTCAGGGGTTGTAGAATAGGTAACTCTGCGGAACCCCAAACCGCATATTTTCTTATCTGCCGTGGCAAATATCGCTCTTGCCTCGGCTTTTTTACCGCCGACCTTATTAGAGAACACCTGCAAACGATATCCAAGCCCCGAGTATTTTTCTTCGTCGGAGGAATCCACAAGCTCGCCGACTGTAACGTTTTCTATCTCGTCAAGCGTGACTATGGGAAACTTCGACGGGCTTCGGGTATATTCACCCGTTACCGTTACCCCTTCGTGTTTTAATCGCAGCTCGGTAGCAACGGTAGTAAAGATCTCATTTAGAAAATCTATCATTTCCATACCTCCCGCGCTATCTGCGTTACCTTCTCGATCATAACGTCGCGGGCCGTTCTCATGGCTTCGGCGGGGTGATTACCGTACGTATGCTGTGCGGCACCACCCTCGCCCGCCGTGAAATACCACCCCTTTGGTCTTGCACCGTAGCCTTTGCCGTAGGTTCCGTGCTTCGGTGGCGTATATTCAGTACCGGAATTATCCCATTCGGGGAATTTGACGCCCGTACCAAATTCGATAAATCCGACCGTCTCACCCGATGCAATGACTACTGCCACGTTTCCGCGGTGTTCAATGCTAACGGTAACATCGTTTGTACCGTCGTAATCTGCCAAGGCGTAACCTGTACGAGCAACAGAAACACCGATTTCTGCAAGCCTTTTAACGAATAATTCTTCTTTGGCGAGAAAATCTTTTTTGTATTGCTCGAGCAACTTTAGCGCCTTGGAGATGGACTGAGTATCATAGGGATTTATCCGAATCTTCATACGCTCACCTTAACCTCCTGCAACGCATACAGGATCCCGTTTTTACTGTCAGCCTTGCGCGTAACAACATAGTTATGCGACTCTGTGGTAGCAACCCCGAACCACACGATTGCTCCTTCTGCGAGTGGACAGTTATTGTCCGCTATGCAAACGGCGCGGGTATAGTTTGAAAAGCTACCGAACGCCTCGACTGCCTCTGCTCCCGTAGAAGCGGAAACGTTGCAGCGTAATTCTTTTATCTCACCGTAAGTCGGCATACTTTCGCTCGTTTCGTTTCCGTATTCATCAAGGATTGGCTCATCTTTTGTGTAAAGCGCGTAATGGATAACGCGCTTATTTCTATTAAGGCTCCGCATCACATCACGCTCCCACAGACAGGGATAATGCGAGATAGGAGGTAGGGGCTAACGTCTGCCGATTCAAAGGTACGCTTGATACCGTTCTCATCGTGTACCGTCTGTCCCTCAGCACCCATCTTAGAGAAAAGCTCAAGAGCTATCTGCAACTGAATATGCTCGTAAGCCTTCGGGACTGTCGCTCCCTCGGGGATGCCGAAGGGATAGCGTCTGTTTAGGACTATCCCCTCGGCTTGCGCTATGAGAACTGCGAGTAATTCGTCTGTAGCGGTATCGGGTGAGATAAGCACCGACAGCCTCGTGATTTTTTCTTCATTTGTCATTGGTACTTACCTCCCGTCAAAAATATTAAGCGCCGGACGTGATCTTGAACGCCTGAGTATCGTCGGTAAGAGCCGCAAGGTAGTACTTACGAGCATAGATCTCGTTAAGACGTACGTTTGCGTCGCGCTCCTGCTCGACCTCAGCACCCTTCTTGTTGAAGAAGGTAATAGCCTTCTTAGTACCACCGCAGATAGTACCTGCTACGGCATCCTGCTTGGTATAAAGGTTAACGCCCGCAACCGTACCGATGTAGCCCGTACGAGAGAAGGCTTCTACGTACTTGAGATCGTCCTTAAGCGCCTTACGGATAGCCGCCTTGTCGGAAGGATGAACGAACGCGAATACCTCAAGCTCCTCCTGATTCTCGCCGGGAAGAAGTGCCACAGCGTCAACGAAAGCGCTGAAATAATCATTTCCGGTAAGAGTGATAGTACGGCTTGCCTTGTTGAACTCGGTAAAGATATCTCCCTGTACGGTGTTGAACATATCCGTAGTCATATGACGAACGCCTGTGTCAACTACAAGCGGATCGCGCATAAGCTCCTCGTCGTAGTACGGGAAGCGGTTCTGAGCAAGGAGGATAACATACTCCTTGTCCGCGTATGCGACTTCGATGTTCTTAGTGTTTCCGTCACCCATAGCAAGCTTCTCGGTTCCGTTAGTAGCGGAATAAACGCGAATCTTCTTGATGTCGCCCGCGACGCCGACAAGCGAGTTATCTACGGTGCAGAAACGCATCAGATCAAGGTGCGAATTATACTGATCTTCAATGGTGTTCTCCAAAACAAAATTCGGGAACGCCTGATGAGTATGGTTAAGTGCCATAATTAATTACCTCCAAAAATTTCTTTGTATTGGTCGGGATTCTCGCTTGCGAACTTAACCTGCTCGGCAAGAGTCATCTTCATGATTTCCTCGCGCGTCTTAGTGACCGTCTTGCCACCCGCAGGAGGCGGTGTCTCTTTGAGCAGTTCTGCGCGGAGCAACTTCTCCCGATTTTCGGTGTGTTTCTTCTGATTGATGAATACGAGATCCATATCGCCCGTAGCAAGTGCCTCGGCCGTTGCCTTTGCTGTCTTTTCGTCGTAGCCAAGCCCTAAGAAGGAATTAACGTAGCTGTTGATCGTCTTTTCCTTTTCAAGCTCCTCGACGCGAGCGATAAGCGCGGCGCGCTCCTCGTTTTCTTTCTGTGCCTTAGCCTCTTCGTCGGTCTGCTTTTCGCGAAGGGCTTTCTTTGCCGCTGCCAAGTCGGATGCGGTCTTATCGAAGGTTATCTTGGATACGTAATCGCTCATATCCGGCTCGTAAGCTTCAAGGGCAGCAAGCTTTTCCTCAATGGACATTTCCTCGTAATTCTCAATGTTGATTTTCATAAAAATTCTCCTTTGCGCTTTTAGGTGATCTCCCACCGTTAATTTGCATTTTTATAGAGGTTCTTTCCTCTCTTGCGCTTTATAAGTGATCTCCCACTAAAATTTTTCTTGACAAAATTAGGTAATTGTGGTATAATGCCACTTGAGAGATCCGTTATAGCGTGAGGGAATTGTACCCTCAGGCTCAATGACAGATCTCGGGTAGTTACAGAACCGATTTTAGCCGTTACATCAGGGCATTGCGCATTGATGAGCTGTAACACCATACAGAGATATCGTTTTCTAGAGCGTATCCCTCATTTGGTTTGGGGCGCTCAAAGCCGTTAATTCGGTTGGCGGTATCTCGCACCACCATTAGCAGATCGCCGATTTAATGGAGATTGGTTACTCCTAACTTCGGCGGTCTGTTTTTTAAACAAAAAACGCCAACGACCGAAGTAAACTTCGATTGTTGGCGTTCTATTTTTTGACGCTCTCTTTTATTATGAATATTTTTCTTTGTTCGGTATCTACCTCAACGAGTGCCTTGCACTTAGGACAGCGGACTTGAGCGTGTCCGTCAAGATCCATAAGCCGCCTATTACACTCGGGGCAGCGTATTTGTTCGAGTACAAGCAAATATATCACTCCTTTTCCTTCACGGGAACAACGTAACAACGGCAACCGTAATGGGGTTTCGGCGGTATATTACCGATCCTATAAACCTTATTATCTCTTGCGCCACAGGTCGGACAGGTCTTTTCGTCATCGGCAGCTATCCACCGAACCTCTTTTACACCCATATCCTTAAATCCCTTTATAGTAGCTTCGTCTACTGTGCTTATACCGTACAGTACCGTTTGCGTCCACCACAGATTAGCAGACCGTCGCAAGCTCTCTTGATACATCGTCCTATTATTATATTCACGGGCAGTAAGTATCTGCTCGTTAAGCCTTAATCGTTTTCGCTCAGCCTCTTTGCTATAGAGATAACCTGACACGAAGTTTACGCCCGCAAGCACACCGACAAGCCAATCGCTATCGATCTCGTCGCGCTCTCCCGAAAAGCCTTCTTGCTTAGCTGCCGTCAACGCCTTCCTATATGCGTCCTTTGCGGCTTTAAGATACATATTCGCGTTATCGCTTAAAAAGGCATCGTATATGGCTTGCGTTGTTTTACGGGTATTTACGACGTTCAGCTCATCAAATCCCATAACGCTAAGACGGTTGAAGGAGGTACGTACCTTTTTCTTTTCAATTTCAAGAAGCTTGTCGAGATACTTGTACATTTTCCTCATCCTCATCCTCGCCCGCGGTTTCGTCTACCTCAACAGGCTCCCACTTTTTCATTTGTTCCTCATAATAAGCCATGCCTTGCAAATATGCACTTTCGGGATCGGGAAACATTCCGCAGGACGCATATGCAACCTCGGGGTGAATCTTGGGGCTACTGAGCATAGCGAGAAGCACCTGAGACTTACTTGCGATATTCTCGTAATTACGGCGCGTAAAGTGGGGGGTAATATCTGAGAGCTTTAAGATCGTGCCGACGGTATCGCGGAGGATCCTTAGCACTATCTTTAAAAACTCCCTCTCGGAACTTTTAAATATCTCCTCGGTCGCCTTGGCTCGCGCCTCGGCAGATTCCCAACCGTCGCGCAGAATTACCGCGCTTCCCGTGTCGCTCGTGCTTGAACCGCCGTTTCGGTTCGGCACACCGCATATAGTTAAAATTGCCGAATATATATCGTTCTTTAACGTCTGTATATCTGATTGGCTGAGTGTAGCGGAAAGGTATTTCGCGTCGGTTCCTTCCGGCAGACAGAGCGTTTTCCACTCATTGAGCTTGGAGTAGGTTTCCTCATCAAGCTCACCGCCGAAAATACCGAGGAAGCTATTTACGAACTGTACGACATCATCCATACGGTTGCTCTGCAATTCATCGAGTGCATCGAGCTGAGGCAATGCCACCTCGAACACTCCGAGTCTTGCATTCTCGGTAGGGTATTCCACAATAGGAATCATACCGAGAGTGTTAGCCTTTGTAATAAGTGCGCCAAACTCTGTAAACTCAAAATACCATTGGGGCGTGTATACGCTGAACACCCGCTCGTTATTCTCCCTCTCGGCAACGCACACCGCCATAAGTATATGCTCGTCGATATCCGTACTGCGAACTACGAAGGTTTTCATAGGATCAAGGGCATATATACAGATTGGAGCCTCGTCGCCGTCTGCCGTCCATTTCTTGTTCGGCAGGGTAAGTCTGTATCCCGTACCCGCGACGTACATCCACTCGGCAAGAGAGTTGTCGCAAGCCGCCTTGCTTGCGTCTGCCATATAGCCGTTAAGCGCGTTTATGTCGGCAGCGATAACGTCGTCGGATTCCTTAGCGAGTGAACGCTCGCGCCGTACGTACTGAATAGGCTCGCCGAACACGTAACCCTTATGGAACTTTACTATCTCGTAGGCTCGGTTCTCATTGATCTTGTGATTGATCTCCTCCCGAATCTCTTTGGTTTTATTTAAAATTTTCGTCTTTCCCCGATAGTATTCCCACAGCGTTCGTATTTCCGCTTGATTTCTACAGTGAACCGCGTACGCCTTGTTCACTTCGTCGACAACGTTTGCCGCCGTGATTTCTTTGGCATCGGAGTAGATTTTAAGACGACCATAGCTCACTTAAATCACCTACCTGTCTCTATTGTCATTATATTGAGAAAATTTCCCAATGTCAATATGCCTACCCCTATATATGGGGGTAGGCATTTTTCTTGACACAAGGGGTGGTAGATTATTATTTCGGGATAGAAAAAGAGCGCCATCCGTGTGGATGGCGCTCTGTGCAATCTATCATATAAAAATCATCAATTAAAACTCAAATCCGCAAACACGGGCCAATGGTCGCTTGTATTTGTTGATTCAGGCAATGTGATAACACCGAACTTCAAGGCATCGAGACCGTTTTTGTACCAAACGAAATCCTCAGATGCACGAGCCTTATTAGTATCGTTCATAGGGTCGTGATACGTTCCGTGCATTGTTCCTAACACATCATTACAATTAAATGCAGCCTTTACCTGTGCATCGTTATATCCTTTGGATTCGTGATAACGGTAAACTGCACCGGTAGCCCCATGCTTGCTATGGTTTACCCACGTAAACATATCTCCCGTGAGTATAACGGGAAGCGGTGTGCTGCTTCCGCTGCATCTTTGTGCAAAGTTAATAGCCGAAAGATGCTCCGAGCCGTAGGTTACCTCTGAGCGTCCGTCTCCGTAATGCGCGCCCGAAACAATAAATTGCTTACCGTCAAGCGTTTCAAGGATCGCCCAATGTATGCCGTGGAAGGTGGTTCCGTCGGAGAGGTATCTCCAACCCGAATCCTTAACGGTGAACATTCCCTTACGGATAAAGATCTTTTCAGGGTTCTCTGCACCGTCGGCCGCCGTTTCGGGAACAGCCAAAGGCTTATCTTCATCACGGGAATCGTACGTGGAATCGACCTCTACAAAGTAATCGGAAATTTCCTTCTTGAAGGTTGCGATCTGTACGCCGCCCGCGTGATATTCATATATCTCATTGGTGGTAATTATGTCGGGGTTATAGATAAGAACCGTATCCGCCTGCTGCTCGGCACGCATCCTACGACCCGTAGCGTCTGCGGGGAACGGCCAACGCCCGCCCCAGTTAGCCTTGGACTGATCCCAAGAAAGCGGAGCTGCCAAATTCCAATGGAGAACTCGGATATCCGCAGAGTCGCTCTTGACGAGTGCGTCGGTCATACAGTCAACCGCGTCAACGTCTGCAAGAATATCACCCGTAATAATCTCACCCGTGAGGTTTGCATCGCTTGCTACCGAGTTTATGTAGTTGCCAAAGCTGTTGCCAACATTTGTGAGAGTTCTGTAACCCTCGCCCATAACTACGAGCTTGGTGCCAACCACCTTAACGTCGTAATAAACGTTAGGTCTGTCGTAAGTGTTTCGTAAATCCGTCGCCTCTTTTCTGCCGGTCTTACCTACAAGGATCTCATAACCAGACGTAATGTATTCCTCAGATACTATAGGAAGCAAGAGACCGGTCTTTTCGGCTATCGACGTTTGAATTTTCTGTGCGCATTCGTGGGCATAATAGCTATCGTAGTAAACGATAAAATATTCATCAAGAGGGTTATCGGCGATCGTAACGCCTTTATAATTAGATGGAAGGTGTATTACCTCACCCGCGCCGAGAGCCAACGTATCGGTAGTGTTACCAATCACGTTGAAACTGATAAATTTATTGACCGCTACTGCCGTGCTCGCATCGGTCTTGCCTATGATATAAAGTGTTCCATCAGCAACTGTTATGATATAATCATTGTCATTTTCAAGTTGAGAAAGAAGCGTATCGCAATACGCGTCACCCTTAATAGCTCCGACTACAATCTTAGGGACATCAAGCGAACCACCGTGGAGAGTTTTGAACATGCTTTCCTTGTATGCGCCGGGAGTAACATTCAAATTATTATTAAACGCACTTTTGAGAGCGTTGGCCGATCGTATTATTTGTGTAGACGCCTTATCGTGGAAAACTATATCGCATGTTATCTTTCCATCTGCCACAATGGTGATACCGCTTTCCTGCGGTTCAGTTTCCTCTGTATTAGCAGACCCAATAGCGGTAGTTTCTGTATCCGAAGACTCAGTATTGGCGATCGTAATCGTTTCGGGCACAGTGGTCTCTATGTTAATTGTGCTCTCGGTGGTGTCACTATCTATATTGTTGCCTTGCTTATTGCATCCAACAAGCATAGACGAAGCGCTCACGAGCACTATTGCCATCAAAAGAGCTATTCTTTTTGAAGCTTTGATTTTCATAAACTTTCTCCTTTTAATTTTAAATTACACACGTTTTACTCTGTAAGTACCACTCGCGAGCGGATCTGTATTTATCTCTCCGTCAAGGCGGTAACCGCGTTCCAATTTCAAATTTGCACTAATACCGTCGGGTATCTTAATCTCAAGAATAATGCCGCTATCCTCTCTTCTCCACGATACCGCCACCTTGCCTGCGGGTGCGATATGATAAGCGGATGCATGATCAAGCGACGCAATAAACGAAGGACTTATCTCAAGCTCGTTGACGTTGCAAAGATTGGGATTGAGATTTATTCCCACGATACGCTTTACAAACCACGCGCTGATGTCTCCCCAGAAATGATGGTTCATAGAACTCACGCGCGTCGGGAGGAAATTCTCCCAAAGCGTAGTAGCGCCGCGCGCGATCCAATTGCCGTATGAGGGGAAGTCCTCTCTCGTTATCATCTTAAACGCGAGATCGCTGTATCCGAATTTTGTGAGAACGTGGAATATAACTCTGCCTCCAAGCACGCCGATGTCGATATGATCGTCGGCGCCGTGTATAATCGCAAGAAGCTTTTCGAAAGCCGCGCCCTGCTCCGATTCGTCAAACACACCGTAGTATATCGCCATCGCCTGCGAGGTCTGACACTCTCCGCTCACAAGCATCGTGTCAAAGTCAACAAGATTTGCACGTATTGCTTCTCTGTATTTTTTTGCCTCGCCGCGTGCATACTCGGCGTCATCCCTTCTGCCTATCGCGTCAAGCATAAACGCCATCATATTTGCGGTTGCCATACTCGTGATACTGTCGGTAACGATACGCGGAGCCTTGTGCTTTATTCCTCCAACGTGACACCAATCTCCAAGACCGATGGCAAGCAGACCGTTCTCGTTGCAACGGGTACGGGCATAACGCAGATATTTTATAAACGTATCGGCAGATTCCTCTATCATAGCAGTTTCGCCGCGGTAGATATAGGTAAAGTAGGGTATCCACGCCAGCACGCAATCCCATGCGGGTCCATTGCTACCCTCGAATCCCCAGCCTCCTGTGGGAACGATACCGGGAAGTGCGCCGTCAGCGCGCTGTGCTTTGCAAATATTTCTCATCCATTCGCGGTAGTTACGCTCGGGATCGAAGTTAATAAGCGCCGCTTCGGCAGAAAGCGCCGCGTCTGCCGTCCAGCCGTTCTTCTCGCGCTGAGGACAATCGGTGGGAAAATGATGGAAGTTAGATACAATGCTTCGTCTCGTAAGCTCCTGAAGCTTTTGGGCAGTCACATCCGAGCATGAGAAATCTCCCATAGTAGAGAGCTCTGTGTGATATACGAGATAGGTCAGAAGCTCCTCGGTCGCTTGCGCCTCGGCAATACCCTCGACCTTAACGTAACGAAAGCCGTGGTACGTAAACGTCGGTTGATAAGTCTCTACACCGTCGCCCTTGCAAACGTAAACGTCGCGATGTACCATCTCCTTATCGCGCTCCCACTGCGCGCGTTTCATCCATATCTGTTCAATATTAAGCTCTCCGTCATCCGTCAATGAATCCGCGTGGCGCATCACTACCTTCTGCCCGCTCTCGCCCTTTATACGCAGTCGACAAACGCCCGCATTCGATTGACCGAAATCGTAAATATATCCGTCATCCAAGCGAGTTATGCTAACGGGTTTGATCTCACACTCCTTAACTATCGGTGCAACGTCAGCTATGCGGAGCTCTCCATTGGGCGCGGTCGCACCAAGCGCACTATCCCAACCCGAGTCATCGAAGCCTATATCGCACCAGCCTCCGATCTCTTTGGTAGCGTCGTAATACTCACCGAATCTGTAATCGTCAAAAAGGAGCGGAGATGCCGCGATCTTAAAGCTCTTGTCGGTGTGCATAATAATCTTCTCATCCTGCGTCACCGAAAGCGAAAACATAGGCGCGCTACGGAAAGGCGACTTATCGAAATCCCAAATATGACCACCGGGATTATTCTGAAATCCGTTGCCAAGCCAGATTCCCACAACGTTTTCTCCCTCACGGAGCGTAACATCATACTCGTCGCAATAGATATAATGGTCGGTATTGCTAAAATACGGCGATAAAAAGCCCCTCGTTATCCGCTCACCGTTAAAAAATATCTCATAAATTCCGCAAACCGCAACGGTGATCCTTGCTTTTTGTGCGCTATCCGAAGCAAACGCGCGTCTAAAATAATACGCCGGCACGTTGTTTTCGAATGTATTAAACTCCTCGGTTGCCTTAATAAAATAATTTTTAAGATTCATTTTTTAACCTTCTCTATCAATCTTGTTCAATTCCACTTGTTTTTTTGCTATTATCAGCTTGTAAATGGGGTTTGAGAGATCGGTCTCGTCGCACTTTCCCGAAAAGCCTTCTTAAAGCATCCGTTGCGACCGTCGTTTATGTTTATTTGTGTTATAAACGATTACTCACATCGCGTCTTCTCCAGCCCGAGCGCAGATAATCTCCGTCGGTAAAATATACCTTGCGAAGCAAGGATGCGGTCTGAGTCATCCTATTACCGATTACATCACCGTCAAAGCATTTTACTCCGGCAAGAGCAAGATACCACGTACCGCTGTCAAGCGTATCCCAAGTTGTGTGCATATAGCCTGCAAGATTGTGTTCCTTTGCGGCATCAATACAAGCCTTGGTATTAGCCTCACCTCTGTCCCAGCCGCAAATAATATTATCAAGTCCCGCCTTAACAAGCACGGGTGTCGTCTCGACGGGAGCTTCAACGGAACAATACTGCCAGTTACCGATGACTATATTTTTATCGAGCTTTGCGAGCATATACTGCTCGGATTCGGGAGACGGGCTAAAGCAGGCGTAAGCATAAGCAGCTTTAGACTTATACTCGGGATATTTATAAAGGAACATATCGCCCCATACGATAGCGCGACGGCCTTTAGCGGTAAGCTCGGCTGACATTTCGTTGATATAATCGCAAACGTCATCCATGACCTGCTTATCCTTAAGATCATAGCAGTACGACTCGTCGCAACCGACGTGGAAATATTCTCCCTCTCCGCAAAGATCGATGAGCTCATCACGAATCTTTCTCAAAAGCTCCTTTGCTTTCGGAGAGTATATATTCCAGCTCCATCCGCTATCGGTAAAAAGATACTGAAGCTCAGGTCTTTGATTTAATACTACGTGCTTGCCGAATGAGGCGCGACATGCCGCCGCGTGTCCCCAACAGTTAAACATAGGTATCAGCTCAAGTCCGAGGTCTCGCGCCTCTTCAAATATCGGGCGGATCTCGTCCTTGGCGTATGCGTTTTTCCAAGAGAGCGCATCAAGGCAATCATACTTCATCATTCCCCAGAATTCTACGATAACGTGCGAATATCTGAGCGCGGCGCACAGGCGCAAAAACTTTTGGATCTCCCAAAGCTCCACCTCGGGAAATACGCACATGTGTGCTATTCTATTCTTTATCGCAGGGGATTCTTTAAGCTCGAAGCAATCGATCTTGAGCTCGACGCCGGCTTCGGTGTCGTACGTTTCTATACGATCCATAAGCGTCATAAGCCCCAACATGAGTCCTTTTTTATCATCCGCAACAACTCTTATACCGCTCGGCTCTACGTTGATAGCATAAGCCTTACCGTCAGTGCTCGGCATATCCGCCTCGCCGACCGCAAAAACAAGCTCGTCAGTCTCGGTAGCATGGAGTGTTGACATATGAAAGCAAAAGCCGTTCCAAAATTCAGCTATAATGGGCTTTATCAAGGAAGCGTGTGCTTTAGCCGATACATTACCGGAAAATATAAATTTGCCGTCTTTTTTTACGATAGCGTTAGGTGCGTAGATCATAATCAATATCCCCTTATTTCTTTCTTGTTTTTTTAACTGCAACGTCTCGCCCGTGCCTACAGTCAAGAATGTCAACCATATGATATAATTATATTTGGTTGTATTTACATTATATCTTTAGCACTCTTACAATTGGTTAACAAATCAATAATCAGATGTTAATAAAACGTAAATTGGCCATTAAAATCAAAGTCAAATATACTAAAACGGTCTCCTCGCCACAGTTACTACCCTCGGTCGCTCGGAGATATAACCCGCCAACATCGCCAAACTATCGGCAGCGTCGTCGTGCAGATTCTTCGCCGTGAAGGAAAATCCCGTCAGTTCTGACATCGCCTTGCGGTAATCATCGTCTCGGCTATTGCTATCGCGGAAATAGAAGTTTCTTATCGTCGGCGCGTGTTGCTCGATGCGAGTCAGCTTCGCCATATTCGTAGGGGCTTTCTTGTGGCTCATATTTATGCTGTAGCCGTGTTCCTGTTTAAGAATGCGGTACACGTCGTCGGAGTATTCCTCACCGCCGTTGTTCGCCTCAGTCTGTCCCATCTTAATCTTGTGTTGCAATATCTTCGCAATCACACGGGGCTTTGTTACGCTCTTATCACGGCGGTCGAATATCCAATCGTGGATATATACGTCGCCACCGTAAATATACGCCACGGGCATACTCAGGCTATCGCCACCGCCCCAAGCAACGTCGTTGGTGAATACGATGTTATCCGGCTCACCGTCGGGGAGAACTCCGTTATAATATCTCAGGTTATCCGATGCGAACGCCAAGCCCTCTTTCTCAACGCCGTGCTGCATAAACAAGCACTCAAAATCGGCGCTATCGATAGTGTTCTTAATATCGCGTATTTTCTCGGTAGTATATCTGTCGGGATGCTCGTACTCGAAATTGGATATCTCGTTTTCATCCCACACGGGAATCGAGATAAAGCTATAGCGCGGATCATCGCCGTGTTCGGCTTCCATACGACCGATGGGATCGTAGGCGCTCCAACGAGTTCCGAGCATTATCTGTTTTACGTTATCACCGATCATACGAGTGGTAAGCGTAGCGGTATAATCGCTATAGAGCTTTTCCAAGCGTTCGGGGGAGCGAGCCTCCTCCTTGTTCTTTACCAAGTCGTCGGTGATAAGGTAGGCATTGGCACGGGTACGGCCCGTTACCGAACCGCCGAGGGAGATCAAGCCAAGTGTCGGGAAATCCCCCGCGCGACGGTAGCTCAAGGTCTTATACTCAGCCGATATATCGGGCATACCAAGCCCCGGAAATATATCGTGGAAGCAATATTCGTTAGTATCGGTTAGCATCGACTTTTCGCTATCGAGGAGCATTTTTGTCATACCATCCGAGTAGGAAACGTACATATTCGCCGCCTTGGGATCCTTGCCGATAATATAGGCGAGGAGGAACTTTATAAGCGTTGTTTTACCCGTGCCGGGAGGGAGGCTGAATCCCAAATACAGAGCGTTCGGATCGTCCATAAAATTCTGTATCTGAGTAACGATGCCGTGCTTGCCCTCAAGAACCTTTCGGCGCGGGAGCCAAAACCTCGCTTGCGGCTCGCGGTTCCACTCCATAGCGATCATAAAATCGTCGAAGCTGTACTGCCCCGCATAGAAATAGGTGCGTTTGATAAGCTCGTACATATCCACCGAGCGGAACTTCTTCGCCTCGGATCGTATCCACTTAACGTAGTGATCTACCGATTTTCTATCCTCAACGCCCATAAGAACGCTGAACGCGTCTCTGAGGCTTTCCTCGGTCTGCTCGGGTAATCTCTTAATTTTTTCAATAATTGATATCTCCATATTTTCCTCCTAAATAAAAATAGAGCGCCTACCTTTTCGGTAGGCGCTCTTGGCGCTCTGTTATTGATTATGTTATCATAATTGTTCGAAAATATTATGTTTCATCGTACATATCCCACCACTTATACACTGTCACGTTACTTTAAGCTCGGCAGCTATGTTCTCTTGCCAACTCGTACCAACGGGTTCTGCCGACGCCAACAGCCGTAAGAGCTTCCTTTAAGCTCAGCTCGCCTCTTTGCTGACGAGCATACACCTCGGCAAAATTATCGACGGGCTTCGCTTTGCGACCGTAGGTACAACCCTCTTTGCCGGGCTTGGTGCTGATCTTACGCCCCTTGGCATCTACAGGCATCGCATCAATGCCTTCGCGCTGTCGCTTGCGTATATTTTCGCGCTCTTGCTCAGCAAACGCGCCCAATACTTCAATCAGTATGTTATTAACCATATCCATAACCCACTCTTGTCCCTCAGGATATTCAATCAGAGTGGTAGGCACATCCAAGATACGCACAACAACGCCGTTTTCTTTAAACCACGCCAATTCCTCTTTTATCATTTCCTTGTTGCGCCCAAGACGATCAAGGCTATGCACGATAACCTCGTCGCCCTTCGTCAAGATCGCCTTCATACGCAAATAATCCTCGCGGTTAAAATCCTTACCGCTTTGCTTGTCCTTGAAAACTCGGTCAATCTCACGATACTTTCGGGCAGATTCGAGCTGACGGGCTAAGTTCTGATCCTTGCTTGATACGCGACCGTAAAAATATTTTTTACTCATTTGCTACGCCCCTCGCCACGCTCGGCAACATATTCTTGTCTGCCACCCTTCTTCGGACGAGCAACCAATTCATAGCCAAGCACATCGAGTATTTCGATCACGGTATTAGTTTTCATATTTTTATTTTTAAGTCTATCGGAAAACGCCGCTTGCGTTACATCAAGCTGAAATCTGTCTTTGATACGCTCGATAATTTCAACTTGTCGAATGGCTTTGCCTTCCTCATTTGTCGTGTGAGCCATTACATCTAAAATAATCTCGTTAATATTCATAATCATCCTCCTCGGTTTGTATTTACATTTTATCACGATAAATCTTGAATGTCAAGGTAAATCTTGATTTTATTTTCGATTTTACCTATTGCACAAACGGGGTGCGCCTTTTTTGTATTTTTTCTACTAAGACACATCACCCGGCCGCCGTGGGCGGGGAAATATCCCCCACCCCCGGCACGGCTTGCGGTTCTTGTATGTGTCGTTAAAGTGTACAAAAACGACACTATATTTTTGTTAAGATTTATCTTGATTATTTTTATAAAACCTATTGCAAAATCAAGATACATCTTGTATAATTACATTATCAAGATAAATCTTGAATGACTAAGCAAACGGAGGTATACCAATGCACTATTTAAAAGCAACCACTATAGACGGGAAGAGGGAATATTTTAACCTCGATAAGATCCTAACCCTACAAGACAGCGCCGACGGTACACGAATAAAGATCTTTATGGGCGCGGGGCTTTATTGGTGGGTATGGGCTGACAGCCTAAGAATAACCAACCTACGCGAAATTTTAGCGGATATGGACGAAACAATCGAAAATTTTGAAAACATTATAGGAGGTACAAACTAATGTTAAATATCTATGTAAACACTTGGGGCAACTACAACGAAAACGGCGCGGACGGTGGCGAGTGGATCACGCTCCCGATGGACGCGGAAGAACTCGAACAAGAACTCGAAAAAATCGCGGATGCTATGGGGGATCACGATCCAGAATGGTTTATAAACGATTACGAATGGACTATTGATTTAGATCTCGGCGACGTTGACGAAATGGACAATATATTCGAATGGAATGCGACTTGTCAGGAAGCGGACAACCTCGAAGAATGGGAAGCGGAGGAAATCGCCGCCGCGATGGAAGCTTTTGAATATTCCTTCTCCGAGGCTATGGAAAGACAGCAACGCGGATGTTTTATATTCTACGCGGGGCAAGACTTGGAGGACGTTGCCTATTCTTTAATAGAAGAATGCTACACCACAAAAGACACGCCCGAGATATTCACAAGATATTTCGATTATGAGGGCTTCGCGCGGGATCTTAGCTTTGACGGTTACACCGAAACGAAATACGGCGTTATTTTAGATGCTTAAGGGGGGCGCACGTATGATATATAAATATTTTCTAACACTTGACGACGCTTTAAAGGCTATACAGCGCGAAAACGCCATACAATCGGCAAAGCGCGAGTTTTATAATATCACACTACGAAAAACCAAAAACGGCAATTTTGCCGTAATTATAGGGGGCTAACACAATGATACTAAAACACTACTACAAAAACGCCGTGCCTATTGGCACATATCCGCTATGTAATTTCGGAGGGCTTGCGATCCTCGCGATAGAGGGCGAACAAGCGGTCGCCGCGTTCAATTGGGGCGAGGGTTACAAGCAAATCAGGCGCCACACTATTTTTTACACTTACACGGGGCGCGCCTACATACGCAAGAACGGACGCCGTTATTATTTCGATCAAATTATCAGAACGGGCGGGGGGTATTAAAATGGCAATATTAGCGGATGTATTTGTATATGGTTACGCGACAGTTAGCGCGGTGGCAATTGTTACGGGGTTATATTTCACCTTTACGGATAAGAAGGACAAATAAAATGAAAATACACAGGAGGGCGCGCGCGTGATATATGCAATCATAGCAATTATATATTTTCCCATTGCCGTTATTATGGAACTAACAAAAAAATACAAGTAAAACTTAATACCCGCCCCCGGCGGGTTTTTATATGGAGGAAAAACAAAATGAAAAAATACATTGAATTAAAGGAAAAGACAAGCCACGCGACACACTTATTAATAGAATTAAGATACAATTTAGGCGGTATTAATTACTTTACATATAAGCAAGAACCCCGCGGTTATTATCTTAGTGTTAGCCCCGTAAAATTGGAGCATAGGGACGGCTACACCTTAGAAAGCTACACGGCATTTACAGGCACAAAATACCTTGTTAAAGAGGTAACGCGCAAGAGCGCCAAGGCAGAAAAAGAAGCAGAAGAAAAAGCCGGAGATCTTGAAAAATCCTTAATTGCTTTTGTATGTAGTCAGAATAATATAGCGATTCCCGCGGAGGTATAACGAAATGAAAACATATCCAAGCATCTATTATGAGACGTTCGCGAGCGATGGCGAAAAATGCAGCGTTTTCGCGTTTGATACATTAGAGGAGGCGATCGAACACGCCGAGGCGAGCGGATGCACGACTATATCAGAAATCGGCGGTTGTTATGCCGAGTTTGAAAAATGCGCCTTTTGTGGCGAGTGGTTCGACGTTGCCGAAATGAACATAGAAAACTATTGCGAACGCTGTCAAATCGCTATTAAAGATCACGGCTTCGCGGTGGATCCGCGAAAAAAGAATAGTATATAAACCGAAACCCCGCGAGGCGATCGCGGGGTATTTTTTTGCCTTCTGTGGCTTTAAATTTTGCCCCGTGGCGCGTTTTATTGTCGTTTGTGTATTCCTATATCTAAACCGATTAAAACGCGTTACGGGGCTTTTATGGCGCTCAGGGGATACGGGACTATTTGCCTATATTTTTACATAATTTTACTTGTAAAATGGTGGAAAATCAATTTTTGATCAATTTTTTGATCAATTTTTGCTCTCTTTTTTGTTGTGTCCCCTCTTAGAGCGCCAAGAGTTTCAAAAGTCCCGAAAGTCGTGAAAGTCGTGAAAGTTGCGAAAGTCCAAAAGTCGCGAAAGTCGTCAGTCTTCGGGCAAAGCGTCGTATTTTGCCTCGATAACGTCAACGGGCGTATCCTGAGAGAGCGTATTCGGAGTAACCACGTATTCTTGCTTGTCGGTATATCCAAAGTTGTTTTTACCGAGGAATATTCCCGAGACGGGGTTGATCTTTCCGTTTGTCATATAGCCCTCCCATAACACTTCGAGAGAGTCGTAAACCTCGTTAATTATATCCTTGCTCTCTTGCGGAATAGATACGTTGCGATTGGATCCCGTGCGAATTTCCCAAAGTCGGCGACGGTCAAGCCCTATAGCAAGACCGACGGCAGCTACGCCGGGTTTCATATCGTGATCGGCGCAAAGTTGAAAATACTCTATAACGCGGCCCCGAAGCTGAGCGGGATCTGTAACGTCGATCTTTGGCATCTGCATAATAGCAAGAGCGAAAGTCGTGTATTTATTGTTGTCGCCCTCTGCACCCTCGGGCATCATAATAGAGGTTTCGCGTTTTGGTTTTTTAATAATCTGAGTGGCGTCTTTAGCCATAAATTTACCTCCTAAAATATTTAGAAATATCTTAGCCGTTTTCATAATCACGGCAAAGGTGATACCACCGCGTTTGATGGAAACACACTTGCTGCCGAGCGAAGTCTTTCGTGCATTTTTTAGATTTGTATTGATTGAACCAATAAATAAAATTCTCAATGCTTGGAATAACGGTAGCCATATTTTTCACCTCCTATAATAGTCGTGGAACAAGTGGCACAGCGGAACACGTAAAAAACGCAAAGAGCCTTTATATATAAAAATATGCGTATATAGGGCTTTTTTAGGTGTTTTTTAATTTATATATCTCTTTTATTATTTTTACTTGTTCCACTTGTTCCAAAGTAAAGAAAAGCCTTATGGGATAAGGGAAAAAGGTGGCACAAGCTAATTCAATTTATTTGTTCCAAGCTTGTACCGCCTTGTTCCAAAGTCGTTTAAAAATCAATCGTGGCACAGGACGCTGGCACACCCTCAAAGTCGAACACTCGTACACGGGCATCGCCTTCGCGTATGTGTCGCTCGCTTACAATGCGATCTCCCATACAGTCGCGGAACTTAGGCAAAAAGCGCTCTCGGCTCAGCGGCTTATGCCCTGTATCCTCGCACCAAGTCGTATACCAACGATAGATATCGTCGCGAGATACAGAGCCTTTAAACTCATAGTCCTCGCAGAATACCATAACAGGATTTGAGGTCTGCTCAAACTGCTGTAGAAGCTTGCCTTGCTCGGGAGTGTCGGTAAAATAGTTTACCTTCGTTAAGAGCTTGTAGCCCGCGTAACACCAATTAAATATTCCCGAGCGTTCTGCCGTGAGCTTTGGAATAAGATTAATATCTCGGGCTTTCTGCTTCGGATTTTTGGGATCGGGAGTCTCTACGTACTGACACGGAAAGTCGATAAACTGCATACGACGGCTAAGTCCATTAATGATCTCTGCCGTAGGGATAGCGTTACAAGCGTAAATGAGTTTACAGCGCGGAATAAAATCTATGTGGTCTTTGCCCTTATAGCAAGCCTGTATCGATGTACCGTCGGCAACCTTCAAGAGCCATTCGCGGATCTCGCCCTTGGAAAAGTCGCTGTTAATATCTGCGCCGATATTCAAGAGAGAGTCCTTGAGGCGTATACGTTGAAAGTCTTGCGCGAGTCCCGTCGGCTCAACGTGGGTAACGTTCGCATCACCGAATATTCGCTGAATAATCTCAAGATATACCGATTTACCGTTACCGCCGTTGCCTACGAGAATAAATACCTTCTGATAACGGCAGTCGGGGATAAGCGTATAGCCCGCTATAAACTGTAAGTTTTCAGCGCGTCTCGGCTCCTCGTCGGTTACGTCCTCTATAAACCGCTCCCAATTCGGACAGCGCGCATCCGCGTCATAGTCGTAATCCATAATAATGGAGCAATAGTCGGCTTGCGAAAAGTCGCGGAACTTGCCTGTTTCAATCTCAAGCGTACCATTTTGGAAGGTAAGCACGGGGTTACGGTCAAAGCTTACTGAACATATGGAGCGAGATTTCAACAGATTGCATACCGCGTTTACACGCTGATACGTAGCAAAGCGCTTGCCGTATAGCTTATCGGCGTAATTCCTGATAATACTGTCGGTCTGCTTACACCATATACGAGAGTCCCACTCATAAAAGCCAACGTGGTCGATATAAATAATATTGTGCTTGGCGATTATTTCATCAACGATCTGAGACTCGGTAGGCGCGGCATCGGCAGCCTTTTGAATAGATTTCAGAACCGCGGGTGCGAAACGTCCTTCAAGTACAGGCTGAAAGAGCGCCGCCGCGATTGCCGTGCTATCGGTATATCTGTTTATAGACATAATAAAATCCTTAAGCTCGGTGGCGTCGGTGTGCTTAGCTGCCATATATTTAAGACCGTCCTCGGCACTATCGATAAGAGCTTGCAAGGAACCGCCCTGAGTATAATAGTCGTTAACGTCCTTAATACCGTTCGGGGTGTGAGACACAAGGAACGGTATGCGCGCTTGGAATAGTTTTTGCGCCGTTCGGTCGGTGAATCCGTCGCCCGCGTGAGATACCGCGTCGTTATCGAAAATAACGAGTACCTTCGGAAACATACGGCAAGCCGAGATAACGTCGGGCCACTGAGATTTTGAGAAATTACCCGTAATAGGAGATAGTACCGCGTAGCCCTCGCGCTCCCACGATACCGCGTCGAAATACCCTTCGGAGATTATGAGAATATCGTTTCGGTGGTTGAGCGTATGCAAGCCCCACGGAACATGCTGATAGGACGGCGACTCATCGAGAGAGGCTTTCATATACTTGTTTTCTGCGAAGGAGCCGTTCGGTAGCGCGCGTGTGGCATAATATACGACGGCACCGTTCTTAAAATACGGAAGAAATAAGCGACCGCGCAGATATCCGTCGGTAACTCTGCCTATCATAAGGCGGTCGGCATCCTCCTTCGAAAGTCCGCGCTCCGAAAGATATTGATAGTCGTCGGCGGTGAGAGCTTCGTGATAAGCTGCCGTACGGTTGCATAAGTGCTGAATATCCGCGCGCCATCCTACGTTTACTTTCTCGGATTGGATGCCGAGTTCACGGGCAAGCTCGCGTACCGCCGTACCGATATCGCCGTTATATTGAAGTTGAGCGGCGAGATCGATTACGTCACCGCCGAGTCCTGCGCCGTGATCGTACCAATAGTCGTCCTCGCAGTAGAAGGAGGTAGGATTCTTCGCGCCGGGGCGAAGCGGTGATATACACCGCCCGCCCGCTTTAAGGTGGATCCCTTGCCGAGCAAGATACTCAGTACAGGTAAGCCGTTGTTTGATTTTCGTTATCATAAGTTATTTTCACATCCTTTAACTGCGCGATTGTAACGCTACGTTTGTTGTTATCGGTAAGCTCCGCAGATATGAGGAGATTGTTATTTTTGTCGTACCGATATATAATGGCTGATATATACGAATATCTCAGACCGTTGTATGTCACAGGATATTTGTAGAGCAAAGCCGTTTTTGCTTCCTCATTAGTCATGATCGAACTCCCACGAGCGCGGATTATGCCGTGCTATTCGGTCGTACATATCTTTGTCCATTTCAACGGTCGTAAAACGGAATCCACAGGATAAACACTCTCTCCGACGCAATGTGCAATCATCGTCGGTGGTGCTGTCTATAACTTTGGTTTTTTCATTACATTTAGGGCAAGTCATTGTTTATACCTCCATAAATATCCTTTGTAAAACAAACCTTGTCTGCAAGCCTTCCGAACACCGTCGGCAGTGCCGAAAACAGCATCGGCAGCGACAATCGTACTCGGGAAGGTTTCGATCAAGGATCCTTCGGGCGTGTATTGCTCGACAACCTTAGCAGGCGAGGTTTTATTATCCTTACGGTGATTGTAGCAAGTCCAAGAGCAGAAGGTTCTGCCCCTGTCCCTGTAGATATGAAGCGCCGCGGGAATAAATTTCTTTCCGCACAGCGGACAAGTTAGCTCATTCAACATACATCCTCCTCTTTTTGTCATAAACTCTCTCAAGCAATATCTTCTTCGAAAAGCCCCCGCGCTCGCGTCTCTTTCTGTAACGCTCCATATCCAGAGCTATAGAGGTGAAGCCGTAGGCGTTAGCAAGTGCCAGAACGACCTCCAAGATGTCGGCGAGTTCTTCAAGGCACGGGTAATCTTCAAACTCTGCGGTCTCTTCTTTAAGCTTCTTTACGAGGTAGTATTGGTACTCATCATCGGTGAGCATTCGCGCCACGGGGATCTTACCGTCCCGCGAAATAATTTCGGGTATTTTATCCCGTACCAACTTATTGTATTTCATCGTCTGCCTCCTCAAGTGCCTTGCGATATCTTGAAGGAAAATGGTCTAAAATCGGGCCTTTGTTCTCGCCTATCTTAGTAACCTTGGTTACGTGTCTGAATCCAAGGAAGACAGGGGGCAAGTGAGTAACGATATCTCGACCGTTGCGAACGATAACAAAGCCCGCAAATCTGTCCATTACCGCCTTACATGCAAAGCCCCACATAACGCGCGGAGATCCGAAGC
>JAEIGA010000471.1_pt1 | contig 59197 bp, 72 predicted proteins | sample 9270691 | NCBI WGS metagenome assembly JAEIGA01 (sample SAMN17057246, study PRJNA624740) | gut metagenome | biome: biome; isolation source: fecal sample | host: Bos grunniens | place: China: Xizang | collected 2019 | reverse complement strand
AGGGAACTATATATCAGTTGTCCATAATGGGGATATATCGTCTAAAATGGTTAAGACAAATGTATCTTCTAATGGTTTAGGAAATCCGAGGCTTATAGCGGTAGGGATAGTAGGTTCGAATCCTCTTGCATTATGAATGTTGGTTCCAATCCTTCTGTATCCTCATTACTTGGACAACAAGTATATAAATCCCAAACAATAACCCATTATGGCAGTCAAACAAGAAAAGAAAGTGGTGCTTCTCAGTCAGCTCAAGGAGAACGCTGACAACCCTATGATGCACCCCGAGGAGCAGATTGCAGCCCTCGCGAAATCCATTGACAAGTACGGTCAGTATTACCCCATCATCACGGACGAGAACCTCAATATCCTCGCCGGACACGGGAAGAAGAAAGCGCTTGAGCGCCTCGGGCGTGATAAGGCTGATGTCATCGTGATGACGGGCCTGTCCGAAAAGGACAAGAAGAAGCTCCTGCTGGAGGACAACAAAATCCAATCGCTGAGCTTCGCCCGGTACGATATGATTGACAAAATCATCCGGGAAATCGGCGAGCCGGACATCATCGGCTTCAACGAAGACTACTTGCAGGCAATCATCAATGAAGGCAAGCCCGAGCTGCAGGACATCGTGGACAACGCCGGGGCTAAGCTCACGGTAAAGCCCAAGCAGCAGTCCGATGAAGACCGCACGAAGGACATCCCGGAGGATGTGCAGGAGGGCGAGGAGGAAGAGTATGACCGCGTGTCCGCTGGTATGGAACAGGCGCGTACAATCATCTGCCCTCATTGTGGCAAGGAGATAGTCCTGTAAGGGCCGTTTTCAGAGCGTCTCAGCGCCTCCGGGTGCTGGGGCGCTCCACTACTATTCCAAACACTTAAAACGCGCTGAAATGGCAAAAGAAAAAGAAACGCGAGACCTGTTCGCTCCGCTGCGCAATATCAAGTTCGTGGACAGGGATTTGGTCAAGCCAAACAACTACAATCCGAACAAGGTGCAGGAGAGCAACCTTGAGCTGCTCACGCAGTCCATCCTTGCGAACGGCTTCTGCTTCCCAATCGTCATCCGGCCCGACTATACCATCATTGACGGCTTCCATCGCTGGATGGTAAGCGGACGCGAGCCGCTCAAGACGCTGCTTGGAAACAAAATCCCGGTTGTCATTGTGGAGCACAAAGACAAGATGGACGATGTGGCTGGCACTATTACCTTCAACCGCGCCCGGGGTACTCACCTGCTTGAGCCTATGGAGAAAATCGTGCAGGGCCTGTTGGACGAAGGTCATACCGTAGATGAAATCGGTAAGAAGCTCGGTATGCGCGTGGAGGAGGTGTACCGCCTCAGCAACATTGACCGCGAGACCTTCCTCAAGATGATGGTCAAAGAGCAGACCTTCAGCAAGGCAAAGACTATTATACGGCACTAATTATGGCGGACACTTTTATCAACATTGAGCACGATATCAATGTCGTGGAGGCGGCGGAGCGGCGGATACTGAATGTGTTTGAAAAGCACAAGATGGTCTGCTTCTCAACCTCCGGCGGCAAGGATAGCCTGTGTCTTGCCGATGTGCTCATCCGCACGATGCAGAAGTACAACATATCGTTCAAACGCCTGTTCGTGGTTTTCTTTGACGAGGAGGCTATGTTTGACGATGTGATAGAGATAGCGCGGCAGCAGCGCTCCCGTTTTATGTCGCTGGGTGCGAAGTTCTATTGGATGTGCATCCCCATCAAACACTACAACTGCTGCTCGCTCCTGTATGATGACGAGAGCTTCATCTGCTGGCAGCCCGGGAAGGAGGATGTATGGGTGCGTCCTATGCCCTCTTTTGCCGTCCGCAAGCATCGGGACTTCAAGCCGGGGCAGACATACCAAATCTTCTTCAAGAGCATTGTGGGCAAAATCCCGGTCATTACGGGGATGCGTATGGCCGAGAGTGTGATGCGGCGCAACGCCCTGTCCCGGGCTAAGCCGGACGCGCAGTTCGTAGCTCCGCTCTACGATTGGAAGGACAACGACATTTGGCTCTATATCCAGCGCTACCACCTTGACTTCCCGGAGACATACATCAGACTTTGGAAAATCGGCGTACCAAGGAACAAGCTGCGCATATCTCAGTTCTTTGCGCTTGATACGGTCAAGACTCTGCCAAAGCTGCTGGAGATTGACCCTCAGCTGGCCGACAAGGTCGTGAAGCGCGAGCCAAACGCGGAGCTTGCTTTCCTGTATTGGGACACGCCGATGTTCCGGGCAAACGGTGAGCGCTCCAAGCTGGCCGATGAGATACGGGAGGAGAAGGGCGAGAGCATTGACTATGAGCGCCGCTTCAAGGACGCGATGCTGGAAGCGCCAAACTACCCCGAGATGTATCGCGGATTTAAGGTTGTCAAGCCCCTGTATGCGCAGCTCGGGGAGCATCACTCCCAAAAGCTTTACCGCGACCTTCTTCAGATACTTGTGGCCGGAGACGCAAAGAAGAGGCGCTATCGCGTGTTGTTCAACCGCATCCGGGCGGAGAAGAAAAACATCATAAAAAATGGCGGCGAACAAGACGGTACAGGACAGGATAGCGAAGGATAAGCAGGCCGTCCTTGAGCAGCTTTCCAATACCAACGGCATTGTCGCTTCGGCGTGCAAGGCCGCTGGTATTTCCCGATACACCTTCTATGAGTGGAAGAAGACCGACCCGGAGTTTGCCGAAAAGGTGGAGGACATCTTGGAGCTTCAGAAGGATTTTTGTGAGGCTCTTATCCTCAAGAAGATGCGTGACGGCGACACTACGATGATTATCTTCTACGCAAAGACCAAGATGAAAGACCGGGGCTATGTAGAGAGGCAGGAAGTCACAGGCGCGGATGGGAAGCCGCTGGCTCAGACGCAGAACATTGACCTCTCCACACTATCCGAGGAGCAGAGGGAGGCGCTTTTGTCCATCGGGGAACAGGTGCTGAATGACACGGGGCATTGACTATGCAGCGCTGGGACTGCAACTTGTGGCGGAGGAATGCCGTAACTCGCTCTTCTACTTTGTGAAGACTTTTTGGGATGTCATCATCAAAGAGAAGCCCGTGTATAATTGGCATATCCCGTACCTGTGTGAAGAGCTGCAGAAGCTGGCGCAGTATGTCAAGGCCCGAGAGCCGAAGCCGTATGACTTGATTATAAACATCCCTCCGGGAACGACCAAATCAACGATAGTGACGATTATGTTTCCTGTGTGGCTATGGGTGCTTGACCCCACCCTGCAGATAATCACAAACTCCTACTCCGGGGGCTTGTCCATTGAGCACGCCATCAAGAGCAAGGACATCATCACATCGGACAAGTTCCGCAGGTTGTTCCCGGAAATAGTCATCCGCCGGGACAAGTCCGGCAAGCAGCACTACGCAAATACCGCCGGGGGCTTCAGATACGCCACTTCCACAGGCGCTACCATCACGGGCTTTCACGCCCATATCATCATAAACGATGACCCGGTAAATCCGAAGCAGGCTGATAGCGAGCAGCTCCGTTTGAACGCCAATGAGCACACAAAGACGCTGAGCTCCCGAAAGGTGGACAAGGCGAACACTCCGACCATAACCGTTATGCAGCGGCTGCACATCAACGATGTCACGGGCTTCCAGCTCAAGGACAAGGCGGACACCATCCGGCACATCTGCCTGCCTGCTGAGCTCGCCCCGAATGTCGCCCCGGCTGAGCTGGCTGAAAACTACATAGACGGCCTGCTTGACCCCATCCGTCTGAACAGGCGCGTTCTCAAGGAGGCGATGATTGACCTCGGGAGCGTGCAGTATGCTGGGCAATATATGCAGTCCCCTGTCGTGGACGGCGGTAACATTGTGAAGCAGGATTGGTTCAGACGCATCCCCTTCGCGGAGTTCAAGGCGCTGCGCTTCCGCGAGCCTATGCACTTCTACTTGGATACGGCCTATTCCAAGAAGAAAGTGCGCAGCGACAACGACCCATCCGGCATCCTTGCTGCGTGCCGGATTGGAAACAACATCTACCTATATGATGCTCAAAAGGTGTATAAGGAGATGCCCGACCTATTGAAGTTCCTACCCGAATATGCTGCTGCTCATTGTTATTCTGACGAGAGTATTCTCCATATTGAGCCGAAAGCGAACGGGGAGAGCGTGGTTCAGATGCTGGAGAAATACTCCAAGCTGAATGTGAAGCGCACCCCGTCCCCTACTGATGACAAGGTTGTGCGGCTGAAGGCCGTGTCTCCGCGCATTGAGTGTGGTCGGGTGTATATGGTGGAGGGCAGCTGGAACGAAGAGTTTTTGACGGAAGTGTGCGGCTTCCCTAATGCACCGCACGATGAGTATGTAGATATTCTCGGCTATGCTATCAATGACTTGATGGAGGACGATGATGACTTTGATTACTCCAGCCTCAGCAAGTCAATGTTTGGGTTGTAACACACTAATTCACAAGCACTATGAGTTTTTTTGATGTGGTTCGGAATTCCATCAATTCCATCGCCGGGCGCAAGCAGGAGTTTGACGAGCTGCTGGCCGCGAAGAACATCTCTGCCGTCATTGAGCAGATGACCTCTCGTCAAGACCTTATCGTGGACGCTATGAAGGACTATGATACCTTCCAGCATCCTGTAAACTTCCGCGAGGACAGGGTTATCACGGACAAGAACGGCAACTTCCTCCGCCGCGAGCCCGTGTGGAAACTGCCCGTTCCGTATCCCGTCTATATCAATGAAGTGGCGCTGGTGTTCCTGTATGGCAGGCCCGTCAAGTGGTCGCAGCTTTCACAGGGTACGGATAAGGCGTGGGATGCGTTCCAAGACATCCTCAAGCGCACGCGGTTTGATAGCAAGATACGGCAGGCCAAGCGGCTGGCCGGAGCTGAGACCGAGAGCGCGATGCTTTGGCGCGTGTTCAAGGATGAGGACGGCAAGCCGGATGTTCAAATCCGCGTTCTTGCGAAGAGCAAAGGGGACGATATCCGGGTGCGCTGGGATATGTATGAGAATATCATTTCCATCGGCTGGGGCTACTATCTGAAAGAAAGCAACAACAACACGGTATATCACTTTGACATCTTTACCCCGAAAACCATCTATCGGTGCAAGCGTGCCGCTATGGGCTGGGATGTCGTGGAGGAGGATAACCTCATCGGAAAAATCCCCATCATCCTGTTCCAGCAGGAGAAGGAGTGGGCAGGCTCAGAACCGCTCCAGCATCGCTCTGAATATATCGCGTCCCGGACGGCGGACACCAATGACTACTTCGCTGACCCTATCGCCATTATGGATGCCGACCTCATCAAGAATATGCCGGAAAAGAAGGATGCCAATAAGCTCCTCATTACCAAGGGTCGGGAGGACGGCGTGGAGAAGGCGGCAAAGTATCTGACTTGGGATAGCGCCCCGGAGAGCAAGAAGCAGGAGATTGAGTGGCTGGAGGACAAAATCCTCAGTATGACCTTCACTCCGAAGATTTCGCTGGAAACGCTGAAGAGCGTGTCTCAGCTCAGCGCTAAGGCGCTCAATACCGTGATGCTGCTGGCCAACATCAAGGCCAACAAGCGCAAGGAGACGCACGATGAGCTGCTGGACAGGACGGCCAATATCATCAAGGCAATCATCGCCAATGTGATGGATGTGTCGCTGGCCGGGCAGGTGCGCGACCTGCAGGTGGGACACGAATTCCAAGAGCCGTTTGCAGATGACCTCAGCGAGGCGCTGGACAATATCGTCAAGGCGGTGGATGCCGGGCTGCTCTCTACGGAGACGGCGGTCAGCCTTAATCCGCTGGTTCACGACACGGCGGCGGAGATGGACAAAATCAGCGCGGAAAAGGAGGAAGCGGCGCAGCGCCAAAGAGACCTTTTCAGCGGCACGGAAGGCCCGGGAGATATCCAAGGTACTGAAGAATAATTGATGCTCTGAAACGCGCTGGAAATGGCCTTCAATCACAAGAAAGAGCTTGACCTGCTGAAAGCCCGTTCACAAAAGTATGCGACCAACATCTCCAAGATGTATTCGGATGCCGTGAACGAGCTGCTCGCCCTCGCCCAAAAGGTGCATACCCCGGAGGGCGAGATGTTCTCTTTTGAGGCCAACCCGAAGCTCGCGAAGCAGTCCAGCGATGTCCTCCGGCGGTTGCAGGCCGCGACTACCGCAGCCATCAAGAAGGACATCAAGCTTGAGTGGGCAAAGGGCAACGAGGCTGCTGACAAGTTCCTCGCGTCCCTGTTCGGGCAGAAGGTTCTCAATGACCCTCGGTTCGCAGGCTGGACGAAGCGTAACGGGGACGCGCTGGACGCTTTCTTGAAGGCTCATACCGGGGGGATGGTCTTGTCCGACAAGGTGTGGAAGACGGCGGAGCAGCTGCGCGATGAGATGCAGATGGCCATATCGGTTTCACTTGGTTCGGGCCGCAGCGCATCCACCATCAGCAGGGAGGTTCGCCAATACCTGCGCGAGCCGGACAAGCTCTTCCGGCGCGTGAAGGTCGGGACGGATGCGGACGGCAATCCAATCTATCGGCTCAGCGAGGCGGCGAAGCAGTATCACCCGGGGCAGGGCGTGTATCGTTCCAGCTACAAGAACGCGATGCGTCTTGCCCGTACTGAGACAAACGCAGCATATCGCACGGCAGATGCAGAGCGCTGGCAGCAGATGGACTTCGTTACGGGCGTGCGGATAAGTCTGAGCCATAGCCATCCTATGCCGGATATATGCGACACGCTCGCCGGGGACTATCCAAAGGACTTCAAGTTCACGGGCTGGCATCCACAATGCTTCTGCTACGCCGTACCGATAACCGTCTCCGAGGACAAGTTCGTGGAGATGCAGCAGGCTATGCTCAACGGCGAGACCGTTGATGTGTCGGGCGAGCAGATAACTGATATGCCGGAGGGCTTTGTCAAGTGGTGTGAGGACAATAAGGGCCGCATCGCGAAGGCAAAGGCTGATGGAAACCTGCCGTACTTCCTCAAGGACAACCCGGACAAGCTCAAGGAGGCACTAAGCGCATCGCAGCTGAAGGACGCTCTGAAGACCGAGGAGTACAAGCTCGGGAAAGCCGCTCTCGGGGAGATGAAGAGCATCCCGGATATGGATGTATCTGCGATGGAGAAAGCCCTCAAGACGGGCGATTTAGAGGCCATCAAAGCGGAGACGGAGAAGTTCGCGGCGGTCAAGAGCGAGCTGGCGCATCTTACCTATGTGGATGACGGTCTCGCGCAGGCTCAACAATGGGGCTATCACGCTATTATGGGCGTGGAGAAATCCGTGACCGCAAAGATAGATGGCTGGTCATCCCTGTCGCTTGAGCAGCAGGCCGCAAAGCTGGACTTTGAGGCGAATAAGTATCTCGGCGGCAATATGATTCACAAAGGCACGGGCATCCCCGTGCAGCAGCTCTATCCGACTTGGCAGGTGTCTCAGAAGGCGTATCTGAAGGAGTTGGCGGCGGTGCAGGACAAGATTGAATGGCAGGAGCTCAAGAAGGAGTTCAGCTCACTATCGTTCTATTCCGGCGGCAAGTCATATGATGCCCTCCAGCTGAAGGGCTCAAACGCTTTTGCAATCGGGGACAAGGCGGCGGCAAAGGCAGCGATGGCCGAGATGCAGGAATACAAAGCCATCCACGAAGACATCCAGCAGCTGAGTTTGGCCGCCACTTGGCAGGCGTCCAAGGAGCTCAAGGCTATGACAACGCAGATAACCGATGCGTTGGAGGCAGGCAGGTATGCCGAGGCTAAGGCTCTGCAGAAGGAGGCGCACGCGCTGGAGGATGCGGTCAAGAAGTGGAACGATGTGAAGCTGACATTGTCCGAGTTCCCCAAGCTGCAAGGCAAGCTGAGCAAGGACTTCGCGGATATGATTGCCGATGGGGAGTATCAGAAGGCCCTGCTTGTAGCCGAGGACGCTGAGGCGAAATGGAAGGATGTGCTGCCTGCATTCAAGGAGGCCGCCGCGTTCAAGTCCAAGTCCCCGGCATACAACCAGCTCGTCAAGGAGATGGGCGAAGCCATAGACACGGGGGACATCGCGGCGGCTAAGGCTAAGCAGGCTCAGATAGCCACGAAGCGAGCGGAGCTTGACAAGAAATACGGCGGCAAGAAGAAGGGTAATTCGGCAGCCTTCTCCGAGAGCTACTCACAGGCGCGGAAGGATGCGGCGGTATGGGACACGGAGGAAAAGGCCCGGGCAGCAGGCCGGGAGCACGGGCAGCTCGCGGATGACACGCTCCGGCCTACGGCTGAGAAGGCTTGGAAGGAAGCCCTCGCCACAAAGGAAGATGCGTTCGGTATGAACGAGGCTGATTGGGCCTATGACTATACGCAGCACTACTGCAATGTCAATGAGCCTCTTCAGAAGCGGTATTATTCGGGCTCTCAGAACACGGCGCGATTCAATGCGAAAGTTGATGCCATAACAAGCTACATTGAGCGCAACGAGCTTCCGTGCGATATGTGGTTTCAGCGTGGCGATGACTATATGAGCGTCATTGAGTCGCGTGTCAAGTTCGCCGGGGGTACTATGCCGAGCGGCTGGGAAAATGACCTGTCAAAACTTGTCGGTCTGAAGATGCAGGAGGGCGGCTTTATGTCCACGGGCTCGCGCAAGTCATCCGGCTTTGTCAAGGATGTGACGATAAACATCTTCGCCCCGAAGGGGACTAAGGCTGCATACGCTGAGCCGTTCTCAGCCTTCGGAAGCTGCGATGGCAGGCGGTGGGATGGTGTGCGGAAGCAGTCCTATTTCTCCGGCGAGGATGAGACAATCTTCCAGCGCGGTACGATTATGAAGATTGTGAAAGCGTACAAGCGCGGCAGAAGGTACTACATTGATGTGGAGGTTGTCGGACAGGAGCTGCTGGACATCTCCTACGCACATAAGTTCTTCTAACGAAAAACGGGGCTCTCAGCCCCGTTCTCTCATTTGATGTTGTGTGGTATCTCCCCCGGTGGGAAATGGTCTGAGGCGGCCTGCAAATAGCCGTCAATGAAGCCGTAGAATTTGGGCAGGGACTGCTTGATGTCGGAGCTGCCTTTCATATAGGCCGTGAACATCCAAATCAGCAGCCCTCTCGGGATGCCGGGGAAGTTCTTTCCCTTGACGGCCCGGTATAGCTCATCGTTCTCCTTGTCCAGCTCCCCCCTTGCGTTGAGCGTCCAGCTGCGCTCCAAGTCCCAATACCGGGAGAGCTCCTCGGTCTTGAACGGGCATTCCGTTCCTCCGCTATAATAGCGGCAGGTGCTGATGACTTTTACAATTTCCATATCCTAATCGTTTGTGGTTGTCAAACCTCTTTCCAAATCATCTGATGTCCCCGGCACATCTGCACTACTGCGTGTCCGTGAGCCGCGCCGATGTCGTAGCATAGGGGTAGAGAAGCAGGGCTTTTCGGTGGCATCAGCTTGAGGATGTCGCAGTCCCGGCAGCTGGTCTTGTTCTGAACGGGTACGGCCTCAAATGTCCGGCCCATAATCTCCACCCTGCGCCGCGTACCATCTGCCGGGCGAGCGTGCGCCCAATACCCTGCATCCTTCCTTTCTTCCGGCCTCAGCCTTGGTCTGCCCCGTTTCATTTCCGCGTAGTCTCAAACTGCTTGATGACATCCTTCATTGTCTCCGGGAGTCGCTGGAGTGCTGCCTGTCTCAGCCAATCCGGGATGCCGTAGTAAGCCTCTGCCCATCCGCCACATATAGCGGCTATCGTGTCACTATCGCCGCCTACTGCGATGGCCTTTCTGATTGCGTCCTCAAAGCTCTTGCTCGCGAGGAAGCAGGAGGCCGCTACGGGGATGGCGTTCTGACAGGTCTCGTCAAAGGGGTTGCTCCCGGGCGCGTACTTGGGGAGCTTCCCGTAGAGGCCGCGCACCCAATCCGCGAATAGCTCCTTGTCCTTGTCTTTGCGCAGGAAGAACACTCCGAGCGCAGCTACCTGCGCACCCTTGATGCCCTCCGGGTGGTCGTGGCTTACCATCGCGGAGCTCTTTGCCTCCTCGGCTACCTCAATGGGCGTGTCATATAGCCATCCCAAGCTGGACACGCGCATAGCTGCGCCGTTCCCGAAAGAGTAATACGGCTGGGGGTTTCTGCTATTCAGCCAAGCCGCGAAGCTTGCGCCGTAGCCCCCCATCGGGCGCGGATAGCTCCTGCACCAATCCAGCAGCGCGTCCTTATAGTTCCAGCCGTTCATCGCAGCGTCAGCTATCGCGATGGTGCAGATGGTGTCATCAGTAAAGGTTGAGTCTTTGGTAATCAGAGGAAAGTCCTCCGTTCTGACATTGGCAAACTCATACACCGAGCCTGCGATGTCTCCGATAATTGCTCCTATCATATCCTGTTGCGTTTGAATTTCAATACAAAGATACTAAATCTCCCGTAGGGAGGCAAATCACACCTTGACCATCTTTCCCCTTTCGGACGGCTTGCGTCTGAGCACGCCCTGCCGGATGATGCACTTGTCATTCTCATACGGCTTCCCGGCGAGGTCTCCCTTCCCCCGGAGCGTCTTGTATGTGATGCCGAGGTCGCTGGCGGTGAACCATTCGTAGATGCTGGCCTTTGAGCCGAAGTAATGATGTCTGAGAGGCTCGGCCTCCCGTTTCAGTTCAATGTGATAGACTTTCATATTCTTTTGCGTTTAATCGTTTCAAATCCTGTGGATGGTATTGCCGCCCATCCGATGCGGTTGATTGTCTGAGACGGGCCGGGAGGTGGCTTCCCGGCCCTGTCCCGTTACTGATAGCGCTCGGGCTTGCAGAGCTCTTTCTCGGTGCAGTAAAGAACATCCCCGGCCAACACATCGTGGACGGTAAAGCCCTTCTCGCAGGTCATCACTCCGTAGGCGTACAGGAGCGTAGCCTCTTTATTGACGGGCAAGCCTTCCAGCTTCCCTTCCTCGTTCACAACGAGCCAATTCCCTTCACGGCTGGGGACTATTTCAATGTTCCCCCCGACAATGCGCTGCTTCTCTTCCAGCGTGAACCACTTGCCGTTGGCTGGCTTCACATCAGCAAACAGGCCGCTTGCGTAGATAATCTTTGCCATAGCTTATCCTCCCTACAGGCTAAAGACCAGCTGGCCTATCTTGTCCCAATCCTTGAGCTCCTGCTCCGTGAATTCGTAGTCATCCGGGAAGCCCGTGACGAGATACCATTTCCGGGCTTCAGCCCTGTGCGTGTCAAGCATCTCCTGCGTGATGCCGAGGTCGTGCATCAGACGCTTTGCGCGTCCTGTGTTGAGTTTGTTCTCGCACTCGGCGAGAGGGGCGAAGGGTATCATTTCTCTGACCTCCTTCGGGGTAAGGATGAATTTTACGATTGTCTTCATAAGGCGTTGAATTTGGTTTATTGTTCATCAATGAAGCCGTTGTTGGTATCGGCTATCTTCAGCGTGGTAATGCCGTGTTCCGGGGCGAGAGCCTTGCAGAGCTCAATGCCCTCTTCCTTGGTGTCCACATATATTCCGGCGTTCCCGACCTTGAGCATCCAGCTCCCCAAGTCGGGGAAGAGATAGGCAGTCATAGTCCGAGGCGTTCAATCAGTTTGTGGCGGTAGTAGTCGCCTGTGATGTTGTTGTGCGCGTAGATGTCCTCCAGCACTTCATCCCGGCTGGCTTCTATCAAGGAGACATACGGGATGGCCGTCACATCCTCTCCGAGGACGAGCTCCCAAGTGATGTCCACATACTTGTCGCCCACACGGTTGAAGGCGTGCTCCACCTTCAGAATCCTGTTCCAGCCAAAGCCCTCTACATACTTACACCTGTCCGGGAAGAGCTCCGTGAGCAGGGCCGCGTTCCGATAGCATTGTCCCTTCTTGGGCTTGACCGCGCTCTTGATGAGCCGTATCTCCGCCGGGGTGAATACGCTCTTGACGGAGGAGACTTCAACCGAGACGGCATCCGCCGCCTGCTGGCTGAAGAACTGCTGCTGAACCTCGTTACCCCACTTGAACTTGGACAGGGCGTTCAGCTCCTCAATGATGGGATTGTCATATTCCATATCCTGCCCTCCCATTATGCGCTATACATTCCGGCGAACTCGCTTGTGCTGCGCAGGGCTCGCACGATGTCGCAGCGGCGCTTAACGCCCAAGCTGATGATGTAGTTGATGTCATCAAGGTTCTTCTCCCAAGCCTCTCTGAAAGGCATCGTGCGGAAGTCGTTCTTGATTTCGCGCATAGCCGCCTCAAGGGAGAGGTCGGCGATGTGGCAGGTGCTGCCGTTGGAAAGAGTGATTGTTCTCATTTTGCGTTGAATTTTGAAGTTTGTGTTGTCCTGTTTGGCGAGCCTAATAGGCTCATCCGGGTACAAAGGTAGGGCATTTATTTCAATGATGCAAGCATTTTGGCTAAAAACTATCAGCTATTTCGCTTATGCCCATCCGGGGCGCTCTCGCGCCATCAATCGTATCGGGCTGGTGTCCCGGTAGGCCGACAGGGGCAGATGCTCTGAGAGGGCCGGAAAACGGCCATAGAAAAAGAAAGAGCCGTGCCGTCTCGGCAGGGCTCTCTCTACGCATATGAACTCGGGTTATTTTAGGTTCATCAGTTTCATCAGCGCGGCGGCATCGTTGTCCTTCGCTTCGTAGAAGTCGGTATAGAAGCAGCCTTCCGGGATGACCTTATGGTCTTTCATCCATTGTCTCCGGCCCTCCCCCTGCTTGAAGTACAGGGCGCAGCCATACCCGTACTTGAGGCCGCTATCCGTGACCTCCGGGAAGGTCTCCAGCCACTTGAAGCCCTGCCTGCGCAGGAAGCTCGCGTGAACGAACGGGTACGCTATCTTCAGAGGGTTGAGCGGCTGGCGGTCAGTCTTGACCTTCACGGCGTTGAAGCAGTATTGGCTTCCTCCGCAATACCCGGTCACTACCCGGAGCTCCACGCGGAAATCCTGCATCTCAAGCTTGTTAATCAGCTCCAGCATATTCCGCCCGGCCCGTGCGATGTCGCTCTTGTCCACGCCACAGGAAGCCGTGATGTCGTACCAAATGGAGAGAACCTTCGTCTTGTGGGGGATGGTGGCCTTAGTCCTCATAGACTTGGGCAGTCCGATGATGGCGTTGGGTACGATGGGCGCGTAGCCGACCACCCCGGCCTTGGGGATGCTCCGGGAGCTCTTCGCCCGGTAGTTGATGCGCTCAGCGCCATCGTGGTTAATCTTGTCCAGCCCCTCGGAGTAACCGACCTGCGCGAGCTCCACGCTCTTCGCGTAGTTGGCCGTTCCCGTCCACTCCTCGTTCTCCTTCTCGCTGGAGTGCTTGTCATAGAAAACGGAGTTGTTCGGGCGAGAGCCGATGGTGTGGAGGTAGCTTGTGATGCTATCAAACTTTTCAATGGAGACCTTGATTGCCATAGTGCGTTGAATTTAATGTGTTAATGTCCTGTGTCCTGTGTGCCTGTTAGGCTCGTTTGTTGGTGCAAAGATAAGGCATTTATTTCGTACTTGCAAGCGTTTGCCGGAAAAAGTGAAGGCAGGGAGCTCGCGCCCCCTGCCCCAGCCTGCTCCCGGGCTATTAGAATACGATGGCCCGGAGAGCGTCCGCGTACTTGTTCGTGCAGTACATATTGTTCACGACCATCTTCGCGTCCTCTTTCTCCATCCCCCGGAGGATTGCGAGCTTCACGGCGGTCTGAATGTCAAACATCGCGACCATCTTCGCGAGCCGCTCAATGGCCCGGTAGCTGATTGTGAAGTTGATGTTGCTCTTCTTCACGCTCTTGCGGAACTCCCACACGAACTTCAGCAGGTCTTTGTCTCCCCCGGCGAGGCTCTCCTCAATGTTCTTGTCGTAGGTCACATCAAGGATGGCGAAGCGGTCAAGGCTGGAGGCATCCAGCTGGTAACGCCCGGTGTACTCAGCATCCGCGCCCGTGCCGTAGGTGTTTCCGGCAGCGATGAGGCGGAAGTTTTCGTGAGCGTCATATCGGCCCGTAGGGAAGTTGAAATACTTGTTCGCGATGGCGGCGTTCAGAAGAACGAGAACCTCCGGGCTGGAAGCGTCAATCTCGTCCAGCATAAACAGGCCGCCCTGCGTGAAGGCCGTGAAGAACTGCGTCTCGTTGTAGTGGCCGTTGGCATCAATGAAGCCCGTCATCTTGTACTCGTCCGTGACCGCGTTGGAGAAGTAGAACTCCAGCCCGAGAGCCTGCGCAATCTGCTTGCACATCACATTCTTACCGCATCCGGCAGGGCCGCTGAGGAAGACCGGGATGTCGGCATCAACGAGCTTCAGAGCCGTCTCAAACTCTTGACAGGTCATACCCTTGACTTCGTGCTGGCCGAACTTGCTCTCCACCTTGAGCGTCTTGGGCATCATACCGTAGGTCTCTTGGATGTAGGTGTCCAGCATCGGCTTCGCGGTCTCCATCACGCTGCCGATGGAGAGCTTTGCGACCGCCTCGGCGATGATGCCGTCCAAAGTGCTCTGAGGGGTCTTCGGCTGCTCGGGCTGGGGTGCAGGAGCAGGCTGCGCCGGAGCTTCCTGTACGGGGCTGGGAGCGGGCTTGGAAGCGACCATCTCATCCCACGCCTTCCGCGCTTCCGCGAGGAGGGCCTTCGCCTGCTTCTGCTGGTCTTCCGTGAGGGACTTCTGCTTGGGCTTCCCGTCAATGGGACGGAAGAGCGCGGTGTCGTAGAGCTGCCCGTTCTTCATCACGAAGGGCTTGAAGCTGGTCTCTTTGGAGTCGGCCACGATGCTGAGGAGCTCGTTGTAGGCGAAAATCTGAATGTTTGCGAGTTTCATAATGCGTTGAATTTAAGTTGTTTGTTTATCGTTCTTGTCCTGTAGGAGCTTGTCCTGTTCGCTCCTTTCGTGGACAAAGGTACGACAACTATTTCGTATTTGCAAGCGTTTTGGCTAAAAAAAGCAAATTTTTTTGTTTGTGGCGCAAGCTCGGGCGTTTGACAAGAAGGGCCGGGATGCTCTCCCAGCCCTGTAGCCCTGCTTATGCGATGGTCATTTCCTTGAGCCATCCGTTCTTGTCAAGATACCAGCGCGGCATCGTCAGAATAGTCCGGCCATCCCCGTCATATGACACGGACACAAGAGACTTCGCGAGGTATTCATAGATGTGGACGAGCCTCCCGTACAGGCGCTGCTTGCGCTCGGTTCGTACCTTATAGGACTTCTCCGAGCCGCCCTCCAGCTTGAAGTCCGGGCGCATCGTGACGGAGACCGGGAGCTTGCTATCTTCGCGCTCTTTCTTTCGGGCCTCGCGCTCGGCTTTCTTGGCCTCAATATACGCCTCTCGCTGCGCATCCCACTCCGCCCGGGGCGTACCATTGGCGAGAGCCTTCAAGGCGCTGGGAGTGAAGCTGCCGTCCGCACGGCGCGTCCGGCCCTGTACCCAAGCAACGCGCTCGCCGTCCGTGATGAGAAGAGCGTTCCGCTCGGTTTGTCTGAGGATAATGATGTTCGGTGTTTCCATAGTGCGTTGAATTAGATTGCTATTCCGTACTTGTCAGTTTCGTGAAATCCCCACTCCTTGGCGTAGTAGCACCCGTCTTGATTGCTGGTGCAGTACATCGTTACATCGCAGCCGTAATCGTGGATGCTGAACAATGTCGGGATGGCTTGTAAGTCAAGCACCCATCTGAACTTGCGGTAGAACTCTTCCACCGAAACCTTCATCTCCTTGGCCATCTTCCGTGCGTTGGCCGAACTGATTGCGAAATAAAACTTTTTCATATTGCGTTGAATTACTGAATTTCGTGTGCCTATTAGGCTCATTTCCTGTGACAAAGATAGGGCAAATGTTTCATATATGCAAATTAAATTTGTGTTATGATGTTGATATTCAGACACTTGAGCGGCTAACTGCTTGTGTCACAGGACAAAAAAATCGCAAAAAATTTGCGTGCTTGTTGGGCTCGGATATCAAAAAAATCAATATCTTTGCATCGGTACAAAGGCACATCCATCCAACTTCGTACTGATGAAAAAGAAATTCACTCAGTTCCTGTCCGAGAAAATCAAGGATATGGGACTTTCGGACAAGGCCGTAGCTGAGCTGGTAGAGCTTGGCTCAGCAGGTCTTGCGGACAATGCGTCCGATGAAGACATCAAGGCAAAGGTAGATTCCATCGTGCCGTTCGCCAAAGCTATGCAGGGCGAATACACGCGGAAGGTACAGGATGCCAAGCAATCTCTCCAGCCGCCGAAGCGCAATCCCAAGGAGGGCGAAGGCGGCGATGGCGATGAGGGCAAAGGTGGTAGCGGTGATGAAATCCCGGGGTGGTTCAAGGCCATTCAGAAGGGCTACGATGACAAAATCGCAGCGCTGGAAGCCGAGAACACGCGGCTCAAGACCGACAAGGCCAAAGAGGAACGGGAGGGCAAAATCGCTGCCAAGGCGAAAGAGCTTGGAATTCCCGAGTTTCTGATGAAGCATATCAGCATCGCTGAGGATGCGGACTTTGAGCAGGAACTCACGGAGTACAAGCAGGAGCTCGTCAATAACAAGCTTATGCCTGCCGACCAAGCAGGCGAACAGGGAACGGCTGAACAGGCTATGAAAGACGCTGCAAAGTCTTGGGCCGAAAGCCTCCCGAACAAGTAACAACCTCAAAACCATCAAAACAATGCCAATCAGTTTCGCAAGAACCTCTTATGAGGGTCGCACTCCGGCCATTTGGCGCGGTGAGTGCAAAGTGCTGCCCGGTGGTTTTAAGCCCAAGAACACCTTGACTAAGGGTATGGTCATCCTGCGCGGAGCTCCGCTTTATGTGGACTTTGACAATATGGAGGCCGCCGTCATCAAGATTGTCAAGGTTCTCGCAGGCGGAACGACCACCAAGCCGCGTGTCGCGAAGGGCCACTACTTCGCCGCTGGCGATGTCGTGATGAAGGACGGGAAGACCGATGTCTCCCCGACCATCAACTCCATTGACACCTCCAACACGGAGTACGATGTCCTTACTCTCTCTTCCGCCATCTCGGGCCTCACGGCTGACGATGTGCTGGTTGAAGCCACTCCCTACGCTGCCGCATCCGGCGGCGGTGACGCTACCCCTGCCGCTGAAAAGTATGTCCCCAATGCCGTGGTCGCTTCCGACCTTGAGGTCAAGGACAAGCTGGACACGCTGGATGCCGCGTATGAGGCCGTTGTCCTCAAGAATGTCCTCCCCTGCCCTCTGCAGGAAGGCTGGCTTGAGGGCATCGCGCTCAAGAACAATCCGAACATCATCTTCATCAAGCAGTAAGCACTATGGCACAGTTTCAGTATTCCTCCATCTTCGGCGAACTGACCAAGAATGTGCAGATTCGCTTTGATGCCGTCAGCGCCCTCAACAAGCGCCTGTTTGACAATGTGCTCTTTGAGAACTACCTTGATTGGGACACCCCGACCATCGGTCTGAACTTTGAGGAGCTCATCGGTCAGTACAACATCTCCATCGCCGCCCCGACCATCGGCGACCAATCCAAAGAGCCCATCCTCGGGACTGAGGGCCTGCAGACGCTGGCGGAGAAAATTCTCCATCACGCCATCACGAAGCCGATGACCATCCAAGAGTACCGCAAGGTGCTGCAGATTTTGGACTCCAAGTCCCTGCCGGATGCTCAGAAGACTCAGCAGCTCGTCAATCTGATGTGGGGCGAAGTCCGGCAGCCCGTTGAGTCCGTCCTCGCGAAGATTGATATGATTTTCCTCGGCGCTCTCTCCAATGAAGGCGTGTTCACTTTTGACACGACCACGAACCCGGAGGGCGGCGTGAAGGGGAACATCAACTACAATCAGCCTGCCGAGAACATCGCTACCTCCACGACTCCGTGGACGCGAGCCAACCTCGCTACCGTGGACTGCTTTGAGGACATCCAAGCCGTCCTTGACGCTGCGGCGGACAAGGTGACTTTCGCGAAAATCCTCTGCGACCCGGCCCTCATCAGCTACATCTGCCGCAGCGCCCTCATCAAGAAGATGATGTGGGGCAACGACAAGGCTTCCCGGCCCGTCCTGCTGCGTGACCTCAACGAGTTTATGTCCAGCAACGGCTACCCGGTCTTTGAGCCTGTCCGCCGTCAGATTCGTGTCGCCAATGGCGCTGCGAAGAGCGTGGTCAAGCCTTGGGTGCAGGCCAATATGGTCTTCATCCCGGACGGCAAGCTGGGCCTCGTCAAGAACGCCTATGCGAACTCCGAGCTCCGCGCTGAACCGAATGTCGCTTACTCCAACTACGGACGCATCCGCGTCTCTCAGTGGGGTGTGGGCGAGACGCAGGTCAGCAACGGCGTTGAGTTCACGAAGGCTGAGGCTTTCGCTCTCCCGGTCATCACCGAGATGAACGGCATCTACACTCTGAAGACTCAGTATGTCGCCGGATAGTCATCGGTAGAAGCGTAGCTGGCTATGGATAATCTGACCGCATTGAGGGGGTTGTGTAACGCTATCTGCAATACATTCTACCCCGACAATTCCACTATGGAGCTTGTCCTCTTCAACGAGGGCATATCCGCTACCGCTGCGGCTACACCCAAAGACCCTGCAATCCTCAAGCTTGCTATCAAGCTTGTGCTGGGCTACATTGAGAAGAGCCGTACTGAGGGAGGAGTCTCCTATAGCATTGACACCGACAAGATTGATGACAACATCAAGGAGTGGTGTGATGACTATGGGCTTGATGCGGAAGATTACCTGCCATTGAAGACGATAGAAAACGGCTCAAACCTTTGGTAGTATGCGCGTCAATGGGCTGATATGGTACAAGGTCGCCGAGGCTCTTCAAGGCAGCGAGACGGGCTTTGACGAGCGCGGCAGGCCGATAGCCTCCAGCCCGAGCTGGGAAGGCCCTATTGATGCCTGCGTGGAGGTCTTGTCCGAGGACAGGGTGAGGCGCTATGAGGACGGCAGATACAAGTACGCGAACTATCGCGTATATGTGGAAATACCCGACCTAAAGCAGCTCTTCCAGCCTACTCAGATAAAGATTTCCCTGCACGGGGAAGACCTCGGGGAACACCCGGTATCATCCTGCATACTGCTTCCAACCGTTGGCCGCGTGGAAATCATCGTTTAGCTATGGCCGGGAAAATCGCCATCGTGCAGAAATTCAAGATGGCCGACCTTGCGAAGGACTTGAACACTACTCAAGACCGCATCATAGAGGCGACCATTACGACAATGATGTATGTTGGCGAAAGGTGCATCCGACAGGCGCGAGACTACGGTAACTACAACGACATCACAGGTAATCTAAGGAGCTCCATCGGCTATGCCGTTCTTAGGGCTGGCAGGATTGTCCATCAGTCCAAGCCCAAGGCGTACAAAGGGCCGAAAGGGGCGGGCTCGGAGGGAGTCAGCGAGGGGCAGCTTCTGCTCAAGCGGCTGGCCGGGGAATACCCAAAGGGTATAGTCCTCATCGTTACGGCAGGGATGGAATACGCCGTGTATGTTGAGGATATACACCATAAGGATGTACTCACTTCCTCCCGGCTTTTGGCTGAAAAGCTTGTCCCGGAGCTCCTTGAAAAAATGGGGCTGAAAAAGAAGAAATGACCAAGTCTGAAAAGAACATTGAGGGAGACCTCTACGCGCTCATCAAGGCAAGTGCGCTTGCTGGGATGGTCACGGGGAGCGTGTACCGTGCGGAGACGAGGCCCGAAGGCTCGCAGCTGGAGGACATCGTGGTCAAGTTCCTTGCAGGGACTGAAGGCCAAATCCAATCGGGAGTCATTGTTCTGAACATCTATGTACCCGATATCACGCGCAAGGGAGACACTCGGAAGCTTGAGGATTTCGCTCGCGTGGAGGAGCTGGAGGACGCGGTCATAGCCTTCGTAAACGGATGCCCGGATACGGAATACCTGTATGAGTTTGATGAGACTATGTACTCTCTTGAAGTGGAGGACTTAGACCAGCACGCTATTACTGCAAGAATTCATTATCAACGATTAACGGAAGACTAACTATGGCAAGAATTGTAATGTCTTGGAGCAAGTGCAAGATTGAGGTCGGCAAAACGGGCGCGAATGACGCTATGGCCGCCACGCTTGCGAACTTGGGGGTCATCAACGACAAGTCCACGACCCTCGCTACCGAAGACGGCGAAACGCTGGAGGCGAAAGCTACGGGCGGAGTAGTCGTGGCCTACGAAGAGGGGGAACATCGCTATGTGATTTCCACCCGTATCAAAGAGCCGGACTTCGCTACTGAAGCGAGCATCATTAGCGCCACCGCCGGAGAGGACGAGCTGACGGTCAAGAGCAACATTGTTGCTGAAGACTACTCCGTCAAGGTCACTCCGAAGAATATCGGCGCTATCGGCATCAAGGCTCGCCGTACCCATATGACTTGGAAGCCCGGTTCTTCCGAGGAAGAGGGTCAGTATGTGGATGTCACTTTCACTATCCTTGAGTGCGCTGACGGGGAGCTTTACAAGAAGTTCCGCGTGAAGGCCACCGATTGGGCTGAAAGCTAATCACGGCTGGATGGCGGCAGGGGGCTTCTGAGCTCCCTGCCTTTTCCCTCTTTAGCGCCCTGTGGAAAAAGCCGTAAAACGGCTTGTCGGTGTGGGGACGGCCCACAGGACTACGGAAGAACAAAAGTGGCTGAGAAGGCCGCTTTTGGGCCTTTGTCGGGCAAAATAGACAGGCGGATAGCATAGTGGATAATGCCCTGCGAACCGATAGCCGAGAAAGTCGGGGAGCAGCGAGGCTGGTTCAAGTCCAGCTCCGCCACCAAATATCAATACCGCTATGACCATTGAAGAACAAGTCGCTTCCGCGATACTTGAGAAGCCAATCGGCGAGCTGGAGATAGACGGCGTTGTCTATCCCATCGCCGCGCCCTGCATCAGTACGCTCATCCTCGTCTCGGAGGTTGTCTCGCAGCTGCCCGTTGTGGAGAAATGCGAGCCGGACAAGGTGCTTACAAGCGTGCTGCATCACGCGAAGGACTACGGCAAGCTCGGGGAGCTTGTCGCCATCCTGCTGCTGGGAAGGAAGGGGCTTACTGAAGAGCGTGAAGTGACGGAGACGGTGCAAGAGCCGTACCTGTTCGGCCTGCTGAAGCGCAGCCGGAAGGTAACGCGGAAGGTCATTGTGGACAGGAAGGCCGAGCTCGCTCAGAAGGTGCTGGACAATGTTACACCGAGCGTCTTGCAGGACATTCTCGTCCGGCGGCTTACTACATTGGAGATTGGGGATTTTTTCGCAATTACCACTTCCCTGTCAGAGGCAAATCTTCTGAAGCCGACTCGGGAAGTGGATTGAACGATAGCATTTGGGCCACCATCCTTGGCGTGACCAAGAACCTCGGCGTGACGGTTGAATACGCGCTTGACAACATCAGCTATGTGAACGCGATAATGTATAGCCGGGCTATGCCGATGTACGGGGACAAGGAGAACGACAAGCCCAAGTATGACGATAGTCTTGATGCCAATGTAGTGGGCAGATTTGACGATTTTGACGGAGACGAAGAAATAGTAAGACAATGAGCGAATTGAAACAACTCGGGTACGGAGTGTACCTTGACATCAGCCAACTGCAGAAGTCATCCGAGAAGGCTCAGCAGAGCTTCAAGGACTTGAGCAATACTGCAAGCAGGCAAGGCTCGTCTATGTCCTCGGCTATGGCGAAGTCATCTGATAGCATCGGGGCGAGCCTCGGCGCTATGGTCGCCAAATTCGCTTCCGTCACTTTCGCCATCACGATGCTCACAAAGGCCGTGAAGAGTATGCTCACGACCAATATGGACTTTGAGCGCAAGTCCTCCGAGCTGGCTGCCGTTCTCGGGACTACGAAGGATGGCGTTTCGCAGCTCACAAGCGCAGCTATGGACTTGGGCAGGCGCACGGAATTCACGGCTACGCAGGTGGAGGAACTTCAGATAGCACTCGCCCGTCTCGGCTTCAGCAATAAGCAGATACTTGATATGCAGGGCTCGGTGCTAAAGTTTGCGCAGGCGGTCAATGCAGACCTCGGCGCGGCGGCGAATTTCGCTGGCGCTACGCTTCGTGCCTTCGGTATGCAATCAAGCGATACAGGACACCTGCTGGATGTGCTCTCGGCGGCAACATCAAAGTCTGCACTTGACTTCGCGAAGCTGGATGCCTCTATGTCCACCATCGCGCCCGTAGCTCACGCCTTCGGCCTGTCGCTGGAGGACACGACAACGCTTCTCGGCGCACTCGCGAACGCTGGCTTTGACGCAAGCTCGGCTGCAACCGCAACCCGTAACATCCTGCTGAACCTCGCAGACGCAAACGGAAGCCTCGCGAAGGGGCTCGGCCATACCGCAAGAAACTTTGATGAAATCATCGCATCCCTCAAAGAGTGTACTGAGCGCGGCATTGACTTGAACACTACGCTGGAGATGACCGACAAGCGCTCCGTTGCCGCCTTCAACGCCCTCATCAGCGGCGCGGATGACGCGAGGAAGCTCCGGGATGAGCTGGGAGATTGTGACGGGACGCTGAATACTATGTCCGAAACGATGTCTGACAACCTCAAGGGTGCGATACTATCCCTGCAGTCTGCTTGGGAGGGCTTCCTGCTGAGTATGCAGGAAAGCACAGGCCCTCTTGCCGGGGCGGTCAGAGGTCTTGCAAACAACATTAACAAGCTGACCGACCACGCCGGGGAGTTCGGAAGGCTGCTTGTGGAGCTTATAGCCACCTTTGGCATCTATAAGGCAGCACTCGCCACCGTCACTCTCCTCACGAAGGGCTATACCATCGCAGAAATCGGCCTGCTGGTTAAGTTGAGGGCGGCGGATAAGGCGCAGGCTATTCTGAACAAGACTATCCTCAAAAACCCGTATGTCCTCGCCGCCGCAGCCGTTACGACATTAGCGTTCGGCATCTACAAGCTGGCCACCGCTTCAACGGACGCGGAGAAGGCTATGAAGAAGCTGGACAAAGCGGAAAAAGAACTCAATAAGGAGATGGCGGCAGAGACCGCCAAGATAGATGTCCTGTTCGCCCGTCTGAAGGCAGCTAAAAAGGGAACGGAGGAGTATGACTCGGCAAAGAAGGAGATTATGTCCAAGTATGGGGAGTACCTCAAGCAGCTCGGGGACGAGAAGACTGCGCTGGATGATATCGCAACCGCGTACAGGGTGGTCACTACTGAGGCTCGCAACGCTGCCAAAGCCCGTTTCTTGGATAGCGCCATCAGCGAGGCGGCGAATGATTACGGGGAGAAACTCGGAGACATTAAGGAGCAGACCTACCAAATTTTCAAGCGTCAGTTTGGGGAGCAAAAGGGGGAAGATGGAGTAAGTCTTGCGGAGACCTACTATTGGAAAATTGTCCCCGTTCTTGAGGGTACTGCGGAAATCACGGATGACATACAGGAGATTATTGACCAATTTAATTGGGTTCAGTATAACGCCGAAGGAGTTGGAGACACGGCCATCCAAACAGGAAACGCGGTAACAACCAAGATAAATGAGTCCACAGGCGCGTTAAGGGTGTTCAACGGAGCGGTTGAGGAAGCGGAGCGCAGGTTCGGCAGCCTCACGAAAGCAACCGGGCAGGTAACGGGAGGCAACGCTGATGGCACTAACGGAAACGGCGGCGGAGGCGGCGGAACAACCCCTCTGACCGATGAGCAGAAGAAGGCCATCGCCCGGGCGCGGAAGGAACTTGAGCAGCTGGAGAAGGATATGTGGATGAAGGCGGCGGACGCAGCCGTTGAGGCTATGGACGAAGGCACGGGTAAGAAGCTCGCTTCGCTTGAAAACGAACGCAAGCAGGCGCTGGATGCCATAGACAAGGAGCAGAAGCAGATTGAGGAGGCCGCAAAGAAAGCCGGGAAGAAAGTCAGCCAAGCCACCTATGACCAACTCAATCAGCGCAGGGCTGACACGGAGACCGCAGCCGCGAAAAGGCGCAAGGATATTGAGGACGAGCAGGCGGAGTATATCGCTGGCCTGTACCGCGACCTCGGGGATGTGTTCGCGTCTGAGGAGCAGAAGAAGATAGATGCCATCCACAGGACTTATGAGGAGCAGCGGAAGCAGCTGGATAAAGACCTCGCCGGGGGTACTATCACACAGGCGCAGCACGCGGAGCTCAGCGGCAAGATAGACAACGCAGAGGCCAAGCAGGTGCAGGATAGCTGGACGCAAATGTTCGGCAACTATCAGCAGAAGCTGGAGGCCCTCAAGACTGAGTGGGCTGACAAGATGAAAGGCATCCCGGCGGAGTTCGTGGACGAGGCCACCAAGCAGATGGATGCCGCCATCAGCGACTTTATCATCAACAACTCCGAAGCGAAGTCTGCCATTACGCGGCTCTTTGATGATATGACGGAGAAGTCCGTAGCCGACCTCCGAGCCATCGCGGCAGAGGGGCAGGAGCTATATGACTTCCTCGCGTCCGGCACTTGGGATAGCTCGCTGGGGGAAAAACTGAACATATCGCAGGAGCAATTCAATACGCTGCGGCGCAGCCCGGAAGAGCTTGCAAAGATACGCAAGGCCATCAAGGAAATCAATGACCAAGCAGATGATAGCGACACGATATTCAAGCAGTTCTCGGCAGGTCTGAAAGAGATTTTCAAGGCCGGAGACAATAGCTCCAAGCTGATGAAGGGGCTGGACAAAGTGACCAGCGCCGTATCAAAGGCATCCGCCGCCACAGGCTTCCTTGACGAAGCCTTCAAGAGCATCGCGGACGCATCCGGGAACGAGGCTATGCAGAGCGTGTCTGACGGCCTTAGCATCGCCACCGATGCGATGGGCTCTGCTATGGAGGGGGCACAGGCTGGCGCAGCCTTCGGCCCTTGGGGTGCGGCGGCTGGAGCAGCGCTCGGCCTCGTCAAGTCCCTGTATGAGAACCTGTCCAAGCTTCACGATGAGAAAATCCAAAAGCGGATTGAGGACTTGCAGGAGCAGATAGACGGCCTCGGTAACACCTACGAAAAGCTCGGGAAGCTCGCTGATGAGGCGTTCGGCAGGAACAGGGTGGATTACATCAACAAGCAGAACGAAAACCTGCGGCAGCAGAACAGGCTCATCAAGCAGCAGATTGAGGAAGAGAAGACCAAGAAGAAGTCTGACGATGCGCAGATTGAGGAGTGGCAGAAGAAAATCAAAGAGAACGAGCAGCTCATCAAGGAGAACAAAGAGGCTGCGCTGGATGCCATCTTCGGGAGTGACATCCAATCCGCCATCAGCGACTTCGCTGACGCTATGATAGACGCTTGGGCCGCCGGGGACAAGGGCGCTGACTCGGCGAAAGAGTCCGTCCGCAATATGATGAAGCAGATGGTCTCCGAGTCGGTCAAGGCGTTTGTGCAGGCCCGGGGCTATATGGACAGGATACGCAACTCTATGAGGGATGCGATGGCGGATGACATCATCACGAAGGAGGAGCGCGAGCGCATTGAGCAGATGGCGCAGCAGATAGCCGATGAGGTGGATGCAAAATACGGCTGGACGGATGACCTGTTCACACAGGACGCGGAACGGGAAGCACTCAAGGGCTCGGGCATCGCCGCCTCGCAGGAAAGCGTGGACAACCTTGATGCCCGGATGACCACAATGCAGTCGCACACTTACTCGCTTGTGCAAGGGCAACAGGAACTCATCCGCGTCTCAAACTCCATACTTGACAAAGTGGCCGGGATTGAGCGCCATACCGAAGGCACGGAGAGGGAGCTGGATGTAGTCAGCAGGAATATCACGACCATAAAGAACAACATTGATGACATATCCCTCAAGGGGGTAAAGATACGGAACTGATATGGATGAGCTTGTAGTCAGAATTTATGAAGAGGCAAGGCCGTTCCTGCCCTGTGATTTCTTCACGGGCCGAGAGAGCTTTGAGGATTTGATGCACAAAGTGCTTGTCGCAAAAGGGGCTGAATTCTGCATTTCGCACGACTTCCCGTCCGTCAGCCTGTGCGCGGAGATTAAAGCCCGAGGAGCGGCGGAAAAGGGCGTTTACATAGACGCTGGGAAGCTGGCTCTGAGCAATCCTAAGCGCGTGGCTATCGTGGGAGACACCGAGGCCACGCTCAGCTATGATGTGGCCGGGTATCCCTGCCGCGTGATACTGATGAAGGGCGCGAAGGCCCATATCAAGGCGAGCGGCTACGCCGTTGTCGCGATACAGGCGCAGGATGGCTGCGAATACGATGTTGAGACGAAAGACAATGCAGTAGTGCGATGACCGGGGATTTCTTGATTGACGGGGTGAGCGCATATGCCACCTATGGGATGTTCGTGTTGCGTGGAGGCTACACGGGCATCCTCAGTATGCCGTCTTTCAAGAGCATTGAGTCCGTGAGCTGGCTGGAGGACGATGGGGCGGACGCAGACCTGTACTCCCCGGTGCTGGACAAGCACGCGATGAATATCGCTTTTGGTTTCCGAAACATCTCCGCCCTGCCCGGGTTCTTCAATATGATGGGCGGCGCACACTACCACCTGCTGACCTTTATGGACATCGGTAGGACAATGACGCTTCGTATGACCAGCAACGGCTCGCTCGCGAGTCTCATCAATGCAGGCTCTCTTGCCCTCTCGTTCACGGAAGATACGGTAGTAATCCCGGAGACCAGCCCGTATGCTTTGGGGGCTACGATGGTAAAGCAAAGGGGCTTCCTGCTGGACGGGATAGACCTGTCTCGCTATGGGTGCTGGGTGCTTGACGGCTTCCTCCCGAATTGGAGGAAAGCCCCGGCGGTAAAAGAGAACCTCATTGTGTCCTCAAAGACCACTCCCGGACAAACCTACTACGGGCAGACTGACGGGGTGCAGTACAAGAGCAAGGACTTCACGCTCAGCCTGCTGCTGAACACGCGGAGCGTATCTGAGTTCAGCAGGTGCTATGACGCGCTCTTCTATGCGCTCACGCAACCTTCTGCGAGGTCGCTGACGCTCGGCAGCTACGCGGCCAATCAGCCCTGCTATTACAAGTCCGCAAGGTGCGGAAGGTTTGAGGTATTCAAGTCGGGGACGGTGTGGTGTGAGCTGGATATTGTTATGACAATGCTATCGGTTCGCCCGGAAAACTGAAGGCTATGAAAGGAGACTTTCTCATAGACGGCGCAAGCGCGTATGCTTCCTACGGGGTATTCATCCTCCGGGGCGGCTATACGGGCATCGTGTCAGTCCCGGCCTTCAAGCCCATTGAGACAACGAGCTGGCTGGAGGAGGACGGTATTGAGGCGGACTTGTCCGCGCCCGTGCTTGACAAACATACCGCCGCCATCAGCTTCGGCTTCAAGAACATTGACCTGCTGACCGAGTTCTACGGCAAGCTCGGGGACGCGCACGCGCACCAATTCAGCTTCGGGGACATTGGCCGTACAATCAACCTCCGTATGACCAGCAGCGGAGCTATCGGCTCGCTAATCAAGGCCGGGACACTTGTGCTGAACTTCACGGAAGATGTCGTGAGCATACCGCAGGCTTCCCCGTATGGGCTGGGAGATACCCGGGTAACGCAGCGCGGCTTCAAGCTGGACGGCATTGACCTCTCGCAGTACGGCTGCTGGGTGCTGGACGGCTCTATCCAAAATTGGCGCAGGGGCGTACCCGTCAAAGAGAACCTCACGGTCTCGTCAAGAGCCACCTCCGGGCAGACTTACTACGGGCAGAGCGATGCGGTCAAACACAGGGCTAAGGACTTGACGCTGAACCTTCTTATCAACGCTCGCGGAGTGTCCGAGTTCAATGCCTGCCACAATGCCCTGTTCTATACCCTCACGCAGCCCGGGGAAAGGTCGCTGAAGCTTGGGATATACTCCAAGGAAAACGGCTGCTATTACAAATCCAGCAGGTGCAACAGGCTGGAGGTATGTCAGTCCGGCACGATTTGGTGCGAGATTACTCTGACGCTCACGATGCTCAACCTCGGCCTCAGCGCTATCGGGGTGCTGGGCGCAGAGAACGGATATTATGTCGTTACTGAGGACGGCAAGCTTATACAAATCCTGTTATTGTAGGCGATATGGCAGACTTGGAAATCGTCAAAATATCGGAGCTTCCCGAGGCATCGTCCTTTGCGAACCTCTTCACGATAGGCACGGACGCGCTGATGCGCTCCGTGAAGGTCTCGCTGGCTGCGCTTGCGAGCATCCCGGGCCTATCCTCCTCAGTACAGGCCCTGTCCACTCAGATATCCGGGATTGAGACTGCTATGGCTCAGATGAACTCCCGGATAACAAGCCTCGGTGGAAGCGTGGGCGACCTGTCCGGGCTGGAGACGGCGGTAAAGACATCCATAGTGGCGGCCATCAATGAGCTGGTCGGCATAGTGGCCACCATCAGCAACAAGATAGTGTTCTTGACGGAGGAGGACTATGCGGCCCTAAGCAATCCCGACCCGACCAAGATTTATATGACCTATGAGGCACAATGATATACACCGAGCAGACAAACCTTCCCGTTTCGGGAGTATATGCGTATCCGCACGACACGGAGCTCATAATCTCCGCAGTCTATATCGGGGCGGCGCTCCTGTGGACGCTTGTGCGCTCCTGCTACGGACGGGGATATTGGATTAACGAGAAGCCTTGGCTCAATGGCGATGCGTGGAAAAATGAGTAAGTGATATGGCGAACATCAGTCCAAACAACATTCAGAACCTCAGCGAAGATTGGGGACACGATGAGAACACCGGGCTGCCTTTCGGCGGACAGGCGGTGCAGACCTTCATCAAATCCTTCCTCCGTAATGTGACGGCGGCGGCTTGGTTTGACTCCACTCAGTACATTATGTACTTCTTCGCTTCTGAAGAGGACAGGGAAAGCTTTATCAATGACCAATCTCAGACGAGCCTCCCCGTGTTCTCCTGCCCGATGAACTTCTCTTCCACCCTGTACCGCGTCAATGTCACGAACTACAACGAGGTCACGAACATCAATACCGCCACCAACGCAGGAACGCTCACCCTGTCCACCTCTTTCGTGGTGCAATCCAAGTCCATCACGGATGTGAATTGGAGTGACCTGCAGACGGGTTGCTTCGTTACCATCCTCATTGACCGGGGCTTAACGGGTAACTTTGAGGCGCTTACTGAGCGAACCCTGTATGCACCGGGAAGCCTCATCTCGCTGGATGTGTTTGAATACCTCATCAGCGGAACGAACCGCGTCAAGTTCCTGTATGAAGCTGAAGACGGCACGGTCACGGCGGCGCTGACCTACAACATCACGCTTTCCGAGCTTTATGTGGAGCTCTTCAATAACTTTTGGTATCAGCCAATCCTCGCCGCAGACCCTACCTCTCAGCGGCTGGGCGGCTTTAAGATTGCAGGCGCAGGCTCAAAGACGCTGCACTTCAGTTTCTATGACGAGAGCGGAAACCGTGTCATTGATGACATCCCGGTATATATCGGGACTACCAACGCCTATGTCAGCACTCCGTACTTCTACCCTATCCCGAACGGCTCGCCCATCCTGTCCCTGCCTACGGGAGTCTATACCGTCAAGGTTTGGGTATCTACATCAGCCCTCGCATCTGAGGTCATAGAATACAATGTTATGTTCGTGGCCGCCGCAGACACTTACACGGCCAAGCTGGTCTGCATCAATGAGGTCGCGGACAAGATATTCAATTACTCCAGCGCGGTCATCGGCAAATACGCGGCGTATAACGCCGGGGCGAACTACGGGGATATCACGATTGAGTTCCAGCACAGGCGCGGAGACAATGTGGTCAGCACAAGCACTCAGACGCTGACAAATATGGAGATGAACACGGCCCATCCTGTGAGCTATGAAGCCATATGGCCGGGCATTGAGGGGAATGAATACTCCATAGGTTTTGAGGTAGAGCTGGGCAACGCTTCTGCATACGCCATCGTTCCGCTGGACAACTCTACCGTATTTCCCCCTACGCCGGAGTATGACTTCTATATGCTCGGCGCTAACCGCTCCAACGGGGAGCAGGCCGAAACCCGGGGCAAGATTATCAACCTTGTGGATGAGTCTCTGCTGGATGCCGAGTGGACGGGCGTGGATTTCATCAACAATGTGGACGGCTGGACTACTGATGATAACGGGCGCAGCTGCCTGCGCATCCCTGCCGGAACGAAGGTCGTTATCCCCCACACGGCATTTGACTTCCTGCCCGGGGATAACTCAACCTTTGAGATTTGCTACAAGGTCGCTAATGTGGCGGACTATGAAGAGTCAGTAATAACCCTGTCTCCCAACCCGGGAGAGGCTGGCTTCAAGGGCATCCGCATCAAGCCAACCAATATCACGGTACACTCATCCGTAGATACCAACTCTGACAATGACTCCAAGAAAGGCACGAACCTTTGTGATGAGGAAGCCGTGCATTTCGCGCTCACAATCAACCGCTTCTATGAGGGAAACAACAAGCTCGTCAGAGCCTATGTGAACGGCTGCAAGAGCTTCCTGTTTGAGTACACATCGCCGACTGAGTGGAACGGTTTTGACTGCGACCTCATCATTGGCTCGCAGAAGAGCGATGTGTTCATCTACTTCATAAGGCATTATCCGTCAGCACTTTCCGATGCGGCTATTCAGACGAACTACATCAACTCTCTGACCACCGTAGCTGAGCGTAATGAGATGGATGTCAAGTTCGCTTCCGTGCTGGACGCGCAGGCGGCGAACATTGATTATGAGGCGGTAAAGAACAATGGGTTCAACTTCTTCGTCATCCAAATGACACAGGGCAACGGCGTTCCTTCTGCCGCCAATGGATGGGGAAAGAAAACCGAGGGCAAGTCCATCCTTGAGATGCACTTCGGGGCGCACCCGGAATGGGATTGGAAGATTGAAAATCCCGAGACTATGGGGCAGGGTACGACCTCAATGAACTACTACCGCTGGAACATCCGCTGGCGCATTGACAAATCCAACGCGGATGACTCCGCACACAAGAAGAAAGTCCCTGTTTCCTATGTGACCGAGAGGACGAAGGTCGGCAACTCGTTTCAGTACACTTGGAGCGAGCCGGAGTGGGCTACTACCGTCAGATTTGACGGCCCGAACCATCCGCCCGTGATGCGTATCACGGCCAAAATCAACCAAGCTTCCTCTATGCAGTCCCACAAGATAGGCGCTACCCGGGCCTATACTGAGCTGCACGACTATATCGGACTTCAGAACGAGGCGCAGGCGGCATCCGGGGAAGGAAACCCTCATCCCGTTGTAGCCGTCTATGAATACCCGGCCTTCGGTTTTGAGTATGACCCCGGCACGAACTCTTATACCTTCATCGGCCTGTTTACCATCGGCCCGGATAAGGGCGACAAGCCAACCTTCGGATATGACAAGGTAAAGAGCTCACTCATTACGCTGGAAGGTACTGACCACAACCAGCCTACGGCAAAATTCGCGTACCCTTGGATTGAGAGCAGCCCAATCGGGGCGAAGGGCGATGTAGCCTACTACTACAACCAAGAGGGCATCGGTATCAACCTTGGGAGCGGCTCTTATCTTACAGGGCTGGAGATAAGTAATTGTCACGGGAAGGAGATTGACAAAGAAAAGGGCGCTGCCGACCAAGACGCGGTACGGGGTATTCTCGCTACTGAATTCAAGCCTGCTTATCTGCTTGCTTGGGAGAACTCCACGCTCATCTTCCCTATAACAAGCAGCCATCCGTATTATGACACCGATGTAGAGCACACGCTCGCCAATATCAACGCCCACCTGTCGGGCGAGACATACGCGCAGAACTTCCGCCTCGGTCAGTATGATGCCCGGCTGGGATATGCAGATATGCAGTTTTGGATTGAGGGGGACTCCAGCTATACGCTATACTACTATGATGAAGCGTTCGGCCTCTACAAGCCCGATATTAGCCTCTCTCAGCAGCTCGGGACTCCGTCCGGGGCTACGCCTACTGAGAAGAACGAATGGTTCAAGGAGCAAAGAAGAGCGCGGTTCAAGGCCGGGGCTGCCGCCTATTGGGATTTGGACGAGACGCTATATCACTTTGTCTTCTGCCTGCTGATTGGCGCTACCGATAACTTCGCGAAGAACTCATATCCGTATAAGATGGCGACCATCGCAAATGACGGGCGCTGGAGGTGGAGGCAGGATGACCTTGATACCATCTTTGATGTGGACAACTCGGGCCGTGACACAAAGCCATATCAGATTGAGTACACGGATGCAGTCGGCGGAACGGCTTATTACGCTGGCTCTAACTCCGTATTTTGGAATCTCATCAATGAGTGCTATTGGGAGGACTATGACAACGGCGCTGGCCGGGGAATACGGAACATAGGCCGCCTCGTTCTGAACGCGATGATGAGGCTTTCCGGCGCTAACAACCCGTATGACGGCTTCGTGAAATACATCTCCCAATGCTTTTGGGGAAACGCGCAGGACTACTTCCCGGCAAGCGCTTACAATGTGGATGCCGTGTTCAAGTATGAGCTGGCGTGGATTAACAACGGGCAGGAAGTCCCTCCGCTGGAGCAGGCGCTGGGAAACCACTACTCCGGCGAGCGGCTATGGGTGCGCAGACGCGCCATCTATATGCTTTCCCTGTTCCGCTATGGCCCGTTCGGGGACTACTCAGACCGTAACCTCGGCAGAATATCCTTCCGCCCTCTATCTCTGACCGTTACGCTGACACCAATCCTGTGGATGTATCCTGCGCTCGCGGTTGGTCAGAATAATGTTGTGACGGGAGGCCGAACCGAGCCGGGCGCTAACTGCGTCCTGTCCGAGTCCTCAGACGGTAACACGGTGTTTTACATACAGGCATCCAACTTCCTCACATCGCTGGGAAGCCTCAAGGGACTGACGCTCGGTCAGCTTGACCTCGGCAACATCATTATCACGGCTGCAAAGCTTGTGACGCTATCCGTAGGCAGCGCGACACCCGAAGAGGTAACGACAAACATCCCGGGCTTTGAGTTCTCGGCTGGCACGAACTGCCTTGAGGAGATTGACGCGAGGAACGCCGCGTCTCTTACCGAAATGAAGGGGCTGGCCTACTGCATACGCCTCCGCCGCCTGCTGCTATCCGGGACGAATGTCACGGCCATAGAGCTTGCTACGGGCTGCAAACTTGAGGAACTCTCGCTGCCTGCATCGTTCCAGCGCATCGTGCTGAGAGGACTCAAACACCTGCACTCTTTCAGTATGGATGGCTACGCATCCGTAAATACCATCTTCATTGAAGAGACCTCCATTGATGTGCTCGCGCTTCTGCAGAACTCATATGACGGCTCTTCCGCCCTGCAATTCATTCGCATAGTGTGGGCCGATGTGCTGGATAGTTACGCGGAGGGCTTTGCTGGTATGATAGAAGACCTGTCTTCGTCCGGGCGCTATTTCGGCCTCGCTACTGACGGAAGCACTGTGCTGCCAAAGCCATACATTGATGGCACTATCTTCGCCCACTCTCTTTATTCAGATGACTTGGACGCGTTCCACTTCGTTTCTGAAGAGACCTACCAAACTAACCTCAAGAAGGGGCTTAGTCGGGTATTTGACACAAACCTGTTTATCATCTATGACCCTGCCGGGACTTGGATTCGCTTCGTTGATTCCAATGTGGAGAGTATCTGCTTGAAATGGGATACAGGTGGTGATGGGAAACTTTCCATCCGAGAGGCGGCGGCAGTAACCGCAATTAACTACGATTTTGCGGCTAACACGGAAATAGAATATTTTGAGGAGTTGAAGTTTTTCACGGGCCTCCGAACAATCGGTGTAAATGTGACCTCCCGGGCGGTGTTTAGTGGATGCACAAATCTCAAGAGGGTAGATATACCCGAGGGGGTGACGAAGATAAAAGGAACATCGGGCTCGGGTAACTACGCCAACTCCATCCCGTTCTATCAATGCTCAGCACTTGAGCGGATAGCTTTACCGACCACCCTTTCGGCTCTCGGTGATGACGCCTCTCACCCCCGTTGCTTTAACGGGTGCTCAAGCCTTGTGAGGGTTGATATTAAGGACTTTAACAAATACCTTAACATCACCTTCTACTCGGAAATGTCCCATCCGTTCTATGCCGCCGCCTCCGGGTCGCGTGGATTGTACCTCAACGGAGAGCTTCTTGAGGATATAGTCATACCTGCCGGAAGGACTACGATAAAGGCATATATGTTCTACAACAATAACACCATCAAGACGCTGACTCTCCCTCCGTCCTTAACCTCGGACGCGGCTTCGGTATTTAGCGGTTGTACGAACTTGCAAAGGATAAACATTTCCGACCTTACGGCCTTCTTGAGCATAGCGTGGACGAGCCATCCTTTTGTCGGCAGGAGCGCTGGAGGAACACTTTGGCTGAACGGAGAACAAGTGACGAGTTTGATTGTCCCGGACAACATTACGGCCCTCAAATCCGCCGCGTTATACCGCACGAACGGACTTACATCCGTAACTCTCCACAATGCCGTGACGAGCATCGGTTCAAGTGCATTTTACGGGTGTGGGAGTTTGGTGGACATTACTATTCCGTCTTCCGTGACGAGCATCGGCGGTAGTGCGTTTGGCTATTGTAGTGCGTTAGAGGACTTTGAAATCCCGGCCTCCGTTGCCTCGGTTGATATGAATGTTTTCACTTATGCTGGGAGCCGAACCGCAGGTGCGCTTACGATAAACGGAAACTTTGCGAGAAATGCAACGGGGGGTGGCCTCAATATCCAATTCAAGAAAATCGTTGTCAAGGGGAACATAACGAACGCGGGCAACCAAATTTGCATACAATCAAGTCGGTACATTGAGGAGTTTAGGGTTATGGGGAGCATAAACACCAACGGTCAAGCCTTGCTATATGGCGGCTCGGGTCAAACCGCGTGTGCTATGAAATTCTTTGAGGTGCTTGGAAAAATAACGAGTGGCCGCTTGTTCTACGATAGTAACTATACCCTCGCCTCGGCAAACGCCATTGTCCATCTTGGGTATGATACGGTGGATAACGGGGAACTCCCTTGCACCCCGGCTGCGGCAGGAGCAAACCTCGGACGAATGACAAAGGTATATGTCGGAATCGGAGATGAGGAGAAAGACCAAGAAATTTTACAAATGTACCTTGCTGACTCTTCGTGGGCATCGTATTCCTCCAAGTTGGCGACTTGGGCGAGTTATAACGGCCCGTACAAAGATTAACCCATTAAAACACAAATAGTTATGGAAAAGTTAAAGTTTATGAAGAGATGGTTTGCTTGGACGGCAATCCTCTCCGCAATCGCGTTCATCATTGTCGGCATCGTCTCGCCCATTGAGCCCGGGATGAGCTTGTTCGGCCACATCCTCAAGACCTTCTTCGGCTGGTGCTGGGTGACGGCTATCCTTGAGACCTTCACTTACACCATCGGACAGGTCGCCTATCATTGGAAGGATGATTACAGGGACAAGTACGGAGACCGCTGGTTCGTGGAAGGTATCAAGGAGGACTTCCGCTACATCAAGGAGCAGGTTACTTGGAAGAAGGTTCTGAAGACCATCGGCATCTACATCCTGTTTTTCGCCGCGTGCCTCGGCATCTTCTATGTCCTTGAATGTCTTGTGCCGTGAGCAAGATTTGGTCTTGGGTACGGCGCGATGGCCTGCTGCATATTGAGACCTGCGCCCTCATCGCGGTCTTGTTCGGCCTGTTCCTGCCTTGGTGGGTCGCTGGCTCTATCGCTCTCGCCGCCGGGCTGGGAAAGGAGCTATGGGACACCAAGCACGGCGTGGCTAATTGGCACGATGTGATTTGCGACCTTATTGGAGTCCTGTTCGGGACTATGCTGGTACTTTTATAACCTTTCGCTGAGATGATTACACTCCACTACAACAACACAACCTTACAGGTACAGGAAGACGATAGCTCGTTCCATTACAAAGCGATAATGGGCGACAACTCCGTTACGCTCAAGTTTTCTCTGAATGAAGCCATTGACTTCCCTGTTGGGACATATATCGTGTTCAACAACGCCGTCTATACGCTGACCTCCCCGGAGAAGTGGAACAGGCACGGCGCTGAGAACATTGAATATACGATGGTGCTGGAGGGAGTGCAATCATCTCTGAAGAAGTACAAGCTTCGCAACCAACAGGACGGCAGGCTCAAGTTCGGTATGAACGCCACACCTGCTGAGTTTCTCCAGCTCATCGTGGACAACCTCAATCAGACGGGCCGTGATACGGGCTGGACGGGAGTATGCACCATTACGGCGGAGAGCAAGACGGTAGAGTTCAACCACGACTTCCTCGCCTCGGCGCTGACCGCCATCGCGGAAGCCTTTGAGACGGAATACGAAATCACGGATGCAAAGGTCATACGGCTGGGGAAGGTGGAGTACAACAAGACTACTCCCCTTCCGCTGGCCTATGGTAAGGGAAACGGCTTCAAGCCCGGTACAGGACGGGCCAACTCAAATGATAGCCATCCCGTTGAAATCCTGTATGTGCAGGGCGGCGACAGGAACATTGACCGAAGCAAGTACGGCGCTGCAGAGTTGCACCTTCCCAAGTCCGGGCGCATAACGCACGAAGGCATCGTGTATGAGGCCGATGAGGACGGCGTGTTTATCAAGAAGGCGGATGTAGCGCCCGTGTACGGGAACGAGGATAGCTTTGACGGCTCAGAAATCTACCCCAAGCGCGTGGGTGAAGTGAGCAGCGTCATTGTCAAGGATGCCGCCAAACACTTCTATGACTTCGTGGATAACTCCATCCCGGAGGGGCTAAACTACAATGAGCAACTCATAGCCGGGGAAACAATGACCGTCATATTTCAGTCGGGTATGCTCGCCGGGAAGGAGTTTGAAATAAGCAAGTATGACCACACGGCCCGGCGCTTTGAAATCGTTCCGCAGGAGATTGATGGTATCACTATGCCGGATGATATTTGGCTGCCTGTGGCCGGGGACAGGTACGCCATTTTCGGCTGCACTCTGCCGGATAGCTATATCAATGACACGGAGACTCAAACGGGTGCGGAGTGGGATTTGTTCCGAGAGGCGGCCCGGTATCTCTACGATAATAAGGACTTCAAGTTCACTTTCACGGGCGAGCTGCAGGGCAAGTGGGCTCGGGAGAATTGGGTGGAAGGGCTGGCCGTTGCTGATAAGCTTGTCATAGGCGGCTATATCCGCTTCACGGACACCCATTTTGCACCGCAGGGGGTGGACATCAGAATAGTCGGCGTAAAGACTTTCCTGTGCGACCCATATGCGCCGACCATTGAAATCTCCAATAGTATCGCATCAGCGGCTACCTTCTCCAGCGAGCTACGCAAGCCGGACGCGCAGGAGGTCAAGATAGAGCAGAGTTACCGGGACTCCATCAGCTTTACCAAGCGGCGCTGGAGGGATGCTACCGAGGTAATGAATATGCTGGAGGAGAGCCTCCTCGCAAACTTCACAAGCCGCATCAGCCCGATAGCCGTCAATACTATGCAGCTGCTGGTCGGGGATGAGAGCCTGCAGTTCGTGTTCGTGGATAGCGAAACTGAGCCGCAGAGTGTCATTGTCCATACTGAGACTTGGAATAATGCTACCAAGACATTCTCTATGGGCGCAGGCATACTCAAACATATGACACTCGGCATCACGGAGCTCGCCGGGACGGACACTCACGCGCTGGCTGACTACAAGTATTGGAACATCCCTGCAAAGGACTTTCTTTTGGCCTCAGCCGGGCTCGCAGACAAAAGCTATTATCTATATGCAAAGTGCGACAAGAACGGCAATACGGGCGAATTTGTGGCCTCTGAGACGGCTATAGCTATGGAGGGAGTCACGGGCTATTACCATTTCTTGGTCGGCCTGCTGAATAGCGAGTTTGACGGGGACAGGAGCTATGTCCCTATGTATGGCTTTACGGAGATACTCCCGGGGCGCATCACTACCGACAAGATTGTATCCGGGCAAGGTACGACCTTTTGGGATTTGGTCGCAAATGTACTAAACCTCGGCGGCAAGCTTCAGTACAACACGCAGGAGTCCGGCGCAGGAAACCTGCTACTGAAGGGTACGCTAATTCAGACGGGCAGCGGAGAACCCGTTGTCATATCCGCGTATTGTGGGGACTATGATAACACCCGGGTATATCAGCTCGGGGATATTGTAAGCTACACTATAGGCGGCGTGAAGAGCACATATCGCTATGTCAATAGCGTGGCTTCCAGCGGACATCTTCCTACTGACACGACCTATTGGAAGGTGGAGACTTCCGGGACTGCCGGGCAGCCGGGAGAGCCCGGAAGGGGCATTGAGAACACAACGGTTGAATATACCGTCTCCAATCAAGGAGAGACCGCGCCTACAAGTAATTGGCAGGATACAATCCCGTCCGTATCGCCGGGATATTACCTTTGGACGCGAACCACTATTACCTACACCAGCGGAAGCCCGTCCGTGTCGTACTCCGTTTCCCGAGCCGGGACAAACGGCACTAATGGCACGAACGGAACAAACGGCACTAATGGCACGAACGGAACAAACGGCACGAACGGGTATTCCACAAAGTATCTCTACAAGTCGCAGGAAACGAAACCATCAACTCCTACAGGTACAAGCCCATCCCCTTCCGGCTGGAGCACTGACCCTACCCCGGCGACATCTGCCGCATCTCTGACCGTAAAGGAGTATGTCGGGGATTGGGTAAAGCAGACGAGCGGAACATATAATGGCTGGTACAAGTGTCCTGCAGTCGCAGATGCGGCCTCCTGTCGCGAAAGCTTTTTCTTTGAGACCTTCCAAGAGGACACTATCATCAAGCTGGATGTTGCTATAGCCTGCGAAGCAAACTACGACTTCCTGCTCATCGGAAAGGTGGATGAGACACCGTTCTATGACTATGATGATGACACCTATGGCAACTATGAGCACTTCATCACTTCCGCGCAGAGCGGCGTGATGAACACCGTACAGGTTACGCTCAAGATTAAGAGGATAGGCGTTCATAAGATTGACTTCCTCTTCTGCAAGGACGGCTCAGCTACCAATGTGGATGATGTGTATGTCAAGTACAATAGCCTATATCGTGAATATAAGGTTTGGATGACCTCTTGCAAGGTACAGGATGGCTCTGCGTCCGATTGGACTACCCCTATCTGCATCAACGGGGACAACGGCGCGAACGCTGATGCGGCTGCGGCTTGCGTGTATCGCGGCGAATACAATGTGAATCCGTCCAACGGAAGGTCTGAGGTTATGACTTATTGGGGGCTGAGCGCCCGTACCGACATCGTGCGATATAACAACCGATACTATCGCACCAATCCCTGCGTGGGCGGCAGCTTCTCAGACATACCGCCAACCAATACCGCGTATTGGATGGACTTCGGGGCTAACTTTGATAGCGTGGCTACAGGCTTCCTGTTCGCTGAGGAGGCGGTTATTGAAAAGGCGGTTGTCCGCAAGCTGAGGACGAACGACACGGGCGCAAGCATACAGGCCGAGGATAAGGCGCTGAAGATGCTGGATGCAGATGGTAATGTCAAGCTGAACATTACAGGAGACGATATCGGGAGCGTGCCTTCTGACCAATCGCTGACCATCAACTCTACGACAATACTGAACACTTACTACACCAATGCGCAGGTAAGAAGCCAAGTATCGGTGCAGGGCAGCAAAGACCTCAAAACATTCACGGTTGATGACGATGCTAACACCGTGATACTCAACTCTTTAACGATACCCTGCTATGTGAGGGTCGGCAATAGTCTGACGGGATATAGCGGTATGCACTTGATATTGCGTCTCTTCATTGACGATACTGAGTTGAGTAACGATTTACAATTCGCAGATTTTGAGTTCGCTCCCGGCGAAGAGCCTACGCAGACGCAAGACATAACATTCTCCAATGAGAGGCTATCAGTAAGCAAGGGGCAGCACACGCTCAGACTTGAGTATGAAGCCTATATCTACGGTTCTTCCGATTGGTCATCAAACTCGGATTTCAATGTTGATATCTCAGTCAGCTCCGGCTCGCTCAGCGTATCATACGCCATTCAGAAGGTTGAGATTGGAGCAAACGGTTTCCGGGCTATGTTCTCGGGAAACCAATTTGCTGAATTCATTGACGAGAGCGGTACTCCCGTCTTTATGATACGCAACGGGAATTATTGCCTGCGCGTCTCATCTGCAGGAGTGCAGAAATCAGCCAATGGCGGAAGCAGCTGGACAACCTTATAACGCTATGATACGGATAGATGACAAAACCAACGGCCTGTACCGCTGCGAAATCGCAGAGGTGCTCGCGCACGCCATCAGCAAGCTCGGCGTTTCCGATGCTGATGTGACGGTCTATGTGAACACTCGCGTGCTGGATAACCTCAGCAACGCAGATACGGAGCTGCAGGCGCTCACTTATGAAGCAGCGCCGGGCAAGTTCGTCCTGTTCCTCCGGGAGCGGCTATCGCTGGGTACGCAGCTCGTCCTGTGTCACGAAGCCGTCCACCTCGCCCAATACATATCCGGGAGGCTGAAGTACAACCACAAGACGGGCGTTTGTACTTGGAACGGTCAGAGCTACGCGGCTGACTATCCGTACAGGAGCAGACCGTGGGAGATTGAGGCATTCGCCAAACAGGGCAAGTTGCTGAAGGATTATCGCAAAACCAAAAAACGCTGCATATTATGACCGACACAATCCTAACCATCCTCGCCTCCCTGCTGGGAGGCATCAACATCCTTCAGTTCATCTTCTTTAGGAAGACAAAGCGGCGGCTGGAAGCCGAGACCGCAAAGACTGAGATTGAAACGGCGCAGGCTAAGACCGACCTTCATCAAGACCAATATGACTATGTAAGCGAGCAGCTCTCCAAAATCCAGCAGGAATACTATGACCTCGCAGCCCGTTACAGGGAGACTATGACGGAGCACTTGAAGGAGATTGACCAAAAATGTAATGAGATTGCCGAGCTTAAAAGCAAGCTCGTCTATTTCAAGGGCCTGCGCTGCTACCGCTCAGACTGCGCCGAGCGCATCAAGGAAAGCCCGTACAAGAAGAACCGCGATATGGCAAGTGAGGAGGAAGTGAAATGAAGAAAATTGACTCAATCGTCATCCATTGTTCGGCGACACGCGCCGGGCAGGTTGTACGCGCCGCCGATATAGACAAGTGGCATAAAGAGCGCGGCTTCGCTATGATAGGCTACAACTATGTCATCGGCCTTGACGGGAAGGTTGAGGTCGGAAGACCGCTTACCCGGGACGGCGCTCATTGTAACACCGCCGGGACATCGGGCCTGTCATATAACAAGCACTCCATCGGCATCTGCTATGTCGGGGGGCTGGACAAGAACGGCAAGCCTGCAGACACGCGCACGCCGGAGCAGAAGCTATCCCTGTATAACCTCGTCTATAAGCTGATGGACAAATACCCCATCGTTGATGTGCTGGGCCATCGCGATGCTTCCCCGGACAGGAACAAGGACGGCAAGATTACCCCGAATGAGTGGATTAAACAATGCCCCTGCTTTGATGTCCGGGCCGAGTTCCCGATGGCGCGTAGCGTGGCCAAAACGAAGAAGAGATGAGAAGGGCCTTCATAGCCGCTCTCGCAGCGTTTCCCCTGCTGGCTGGGTGTGGACTATGCAGCAAGGTTTCAAGCACGACTGAGAGCCAAAGAGAGACCATCAAGATTGTGGAGCACTCCACACTTATCCCGGTAATAACCGAGGTTCGTATCCCGGAGCTGGTGATGCAGCGCACCACCCGGGACACATCCTCATTCCTTGAGAACCGATACGCGGAAAGCCGCGCCCGTATCAACCCGGATGGCACGCTATATCACGACCTCAAGACGAAGCCTCAGACCATACGGGACACACAGGATGTCAAGATAGTGTACCGGGACACATCCACCGTCAAGGAACGGGAGGTTGAACGGGAGGTAATCAAGGAGGTTGAGAAGGAGCTCAACGGCTGGCAGAAGTTCCGTCTCAAGGGCTTTTGGGTACTGCTGACCCTGCTCGGATTTGCGTATCGCAAACCAATTATCGCTATTGTGCAAAAAATCATCGCTCTGATTGCATAATTGGAAAATATGCACTACCTTTGTGCCATACCGATTTGTCCAAATCGGTTGCGTTGAATTTCGCCCCTTGAGGAAGTCCTGCCTCGGGGGCTTCTTTTTTGCCTTTTCGTTACCCGTTTGTTACCCGTGTGATATGGCCGCCATATCAACGCACTCGGTATCAGCAGGATACGGCGCTGGCTTCACTTTCTGCATCGGCAAGTGAACAAGCTTTTTAGGCACTCTCAGACCGTGACAATCTCAAGACATACTACCGACAGGCTGACGGCATTAAAAGCCACTCAGCGGCAGCTGAGGCTATATTACGGCTATGTGACTGAATGTGTCGTAAACCTGCTATTGCATTGTCGCACATTTGTCCTATCTTTGTTACCTGTTTGTGACCTTCAGTATCATAACCATACCGAGTAACAAATTCTATGACGCAACCGAAGACAAAAGAGCCCGTCCGCATCCGGGAGAAGCGGCTGGCAAACGGCAACATCAGCCTGTACCTTGACATCTACATCAACGGGAAGAGGGAGTATGAATTTCTCCGGCTATATCTCATCCCGGAGCGAACCAAAGAAGACAAGACTCGCAACAGGGAGACGCGGCGGCTTGCTGAGGCCATCAAGTCCCTGCGTATCGTGGACATTCAAAACGGGCGATATGGCTTCAGCTCTCAGTACAAGACGGACACCAACTTCATACAATACTTCAACCGATGCCGCGACCAGCGGCGGCGCAAGGAGAGTGAGGGTAATTGGGGGAATTGGTATAGCGCCGGGAAGCACATTGAAGCCTTCTTCAAGCCGGACACCCGGTTCGCGGACATAGACGAACGGGCCTGCCTCGCCTTCAAGGACTACATAATGAACAAGGCCCGTACAAAGGAAGGACTCCCCCTGTCCGCTAATTCTCAATACACATACTTCTGCAAATTCAAGGCGGCGATACGGCAGGCATATGACGAGCATATCATCCCGTTCAATGTGTGCGCATCCATACCTGTTCCCAAGATGGACACCCCGGAGAGGGAGTTTCTGACTATGGATGAGCTACGGGCAGTCGCAAAGACACCCTGCAAGCATCCCGTACTGAAGAGGGCGTTTCTCTTCAGCTGCCTCACGGGCATACGCTGGAGTGACATCAACAAGCTCAAGTGGTCTGAGGTGCAGCAATACGGAGACGGTATCAGAATAGTGTTCCGGCAGAAAAAGACCAATCAGCAGGAATACCTTGACATCAACCAACAGGCCGCAGCGCTGCTCGGGGAACGGGGTGAGCCGGAGAGCCGCGTGTTTCAAGGCGCAGGATATTCCAGCTATATGAATACGGAGCTGATGAGGTGGATGCTCAGCGCTGGTATCACGAAGACGATAACCTTCCATTGTGCGCGGCATACCTTCGCCGTGATGATGCTGGAGCTCGGGACGGATATCTATACCGTGCAGAAGCTGCTCGGGCATAGCGACATCCATACTACGCAGATATACGCCCGGGTGCTGGACAAGCGCAAGCAGGAGGCGGTCAGCCGCATCCCCGACTTGTTATAGCAAAATCTGAAAAACCGATTTATTTGTTATGGCAAGAGTTATAACAATCGCAATAATGTGCTGATTTATAGGAGGTTTCGCGCAGCGCGTTTCCTCCGTTTTGTTATAGCTTTTGTTATAGCAAAGTGTATTTCAGCGCAATAATATAATATACTCATATACGAAGTATGGATATAGGATGGGGGTACGGGGGAGGGAAAAAGGCTTTTGCTATAGCAAAAACGCAGCAAATCATTTCCTCATCCTACCCTTCCCGAAGAGCAGCCAATCGCTGGATATGCCGTGCTTCTCTATCATCGGCATCAGCCAATAGACCTCAAAATATCCCCTGCCGTTATCTACCTTCTGAGCGTAGAGGTGGCGCTTGTCAATCCCATATAGGCGGCAGTATGTTTGAAAGCCCCGGAGCGTTCCGTCCTCCATCAGAGCATCCAGCGCTTGGAAGAACCGGGCTATCACGGCGAGCGTGCGCTCGTTATATGCGCGTCTCCTACTCATACAGGAACAACAGGTCGTTTTTAACCCAAGAGATATCCTCTCTCAGAGCCTCAATTTCATCATAGGGCAGGCGGTTTACTATCCTCCTGTCCAGCTCGCTGCTGAGCCGCCGAAGCGCCTCGTCCAGCATTTCCCTGTCAATGCTCCCGGCGGACACATAGTCTGACAGGGACATCTTCAGCGCGTCAATGACGAGTCGGTAATACTTTTCCATTATGCTTGAGCTAAAAGGTTGAGCAGCGTATTGATTTGCCTGTCCTTCTCTTCCAACAGGCTGAGGAAGCGTTCCGATAAGGTCGCTATACTGATGTTATCCCCGGATACGGGAACGGTATTCTCCGGGGATGCAGAAAGGGCTGGAGCTTCAGCCTCCCCGTAGAACCAGCTGATTGGTTTGCCGATTGTCTTAGCGATGCTCTCTATGACACCGCTTCGGACATCGTTTACCCCGAGCACGCTATACAGGTTTTGTTCCCTTGCGTAGCCCATCCTTTTGGCGAGGTTGCACAATCCTATGCCCTCGGCCTTCAAAATTTTTTTGATTTCTTCGCCACTCATAACTACTTGAGCTTAAATTAAAAACACCTACGACCAAGTGAAATGACTAAAATATTTTAATCCGAACGCTTGGTTTATTAAGTCAAATAGCTTATCTTTGCAAAAGCAAACAAAAACTATTGGAACATTTAGCGATTGTATGCGCAAATATAACCGAATCCGCTGAGTATTCCAACAAAAGAACGACAAAAGTATGACAAAGACATTTAGGGAACTCTACAAGGCTGAGCTGAATAAGCCGACACCTGCCGCCGTGTTCATCACCCGGGTAGCTGAGGCTACTATGAGGAAGGAGAACACCGTGCGTATGTGGCTGGCCGGAAGGCAGCAGCCGGACAAGCTCGCGAAGGAGCGTATCGCGGAGCTTCTTGGGGTGGATGCCGATGGCCTTTTCCCCCCTGCAGATGAAACTGAAATCACTAACTAATTCAACGCATTATGGACAAGACTGACAGGACTATCAACAATGGGCTGGCCTATGTATGGCTCGCTCTCTCCATCGCCTGCATCTGCGGCGTGATTTTCAAGGGCGCGTGGCATCACCTGTTTACCGCAGCCATCAGCTTCGGTATGTATAAGATGATGTTCATCCCGAAGGACAGGAAGCAAACCGAATAGCTTATGAGCGTAGAGGAAAGACTTGAGCGCATTGAACGGCTGCTCGTCCTGTCCGGGAAGGATGTATTCAACACCAAGGAGGCTGCTATGTTCCTCGGCATATCTGAGACGCGGCTTTATCACTTGGTCAGCGACAGGCAGATACCACACTACAAGAGGGGGGCAGCCAACTATTTCAAGAAGACGGAGCTGGAAGGCTGGATGACGGCTCAGAAAGTCTCTACTGAGGAGGAGCTGCGCTCACAGGCGGAAACGCATATCGTGACACATCAATAATTCAACGCAACTATGCCAAAGACAATCAAAATCAAGTCCCTTGCGCTGGTCAATTTCAAGGGCATCCGCGACCTCAAGGTTGAGTTCGGGGAGCAGACCACCAACATCAGCGGCAGGAATGGCTCGGGCAAGACCACCCTGTTTGATGCTTTTACCTATGTCCTCTTCGGCAAGGATAGCCGGGACAGGACGGCGTTCAACATCAAGACGCTGGACGAAAACAACAAGCCCATCCCCCGGCTGCCTCACGAAGTTACCTGCGTGCTGGTCGTGGACGGGGAAGAGGTTGAGCTCTGCAGGCGCTACAATGAGAAGTGGACGAAGAAGCGCGGCTCGGCCTATGAGGAATTCACGGGACACGAAGAGGAAAGGTTCTATAACGGAGTTCCCTGCTCGGTCAAAGAATACGCTTCCAAAGTCTCCGCAATCTGCGATGAGGCCGTATTCAAGTTCATCACGAACCCTCTGCATTTCACGGCTCAGCGTACCGATATCCAGCGCGAGATGCTCTTCCGTATGGCCGGAGGAGTATCCGATGGGGAGGTCGCCAAGGGGAACTCCGATTTCCTCGCCCTGCTGGACAAGCTCACGGGCAAGACGCTGGACGAATACAGGCGCGAAGTTGCCGTAAAGATGAAGCGTATCAAGGAGGCCGTAGAGGGCATCCCTACGCGCATTGACGAGCGCAAGCGTGACTACTACGCGGAGGAGGATTGGGCTGCGCTGGAAGCTCAGCTGGAAGAGACGCGCTCCCAGCTCGCGGATGCGGACAGGCAGCTGGCCGACATATCGGAGGCATACCGCGCTATGGACACGAAGAAGAACGCGCTATGGCAGGAGCTCTCCCGGGTGCGCAGCGCGAAGATGCAGCGCAGGCAGGTCGTGGAGGAGCAGCTGCTCAAAGACTACAATGCGGCCCTCAAAGAGCTTTCCGATGTCAAGATGAAGCTGGACTACGCGGAGAAGCGCAAAGTGTCCCTACGGGCAGAAGAACAGGCTTTACAGGCGGAGCTTGTGAGGCTTGGGGAAAACCGGGCGGTGCTGCTGGCCGAATGGCGCAAAATCAAGGCGGAAACGCTGACCTTTGATGAAGGGCAGTTTACCTGCCCGACCTGTGGTCGCAAGTATGAGCCCGAAGAGATTGAGGCCCGGCAGCTGGAGCTCAGCGAGAAGTTCCAGCAGCGCAAGGCATCACGGCTTGAGCAGAACAAGAGCGATGGCATCTTGAACAACCAGCGCATTGAGGCGGCAAAGCAGAGGCTCGCTGATACGCAGGCGCAGCTCGCGGAGCTGGATGCGGAGATGGACACGCTCAAGGCAAGCCCCGTCCTCTCCCGGCAGCAGCAGCGCCCGGATACCGAGAGCGTATTGGCTGCTGACAAGACTATCATTGAGCTGACCAATAAGGAGACCGACCTCCAGCATCAGATTGACTCCATCGGGGGCGCAGCCCCGGATACCGCCGACATACAGGCGAAGAAGGGTGCGCTTATGGCTGCCATCGGGGAGCTGGAAAAGCGGCTGGCCCACCGGGATGCAAACAGGCGGAACGCGGAGCGCATCGCCGAGCTGGAGGAAGAGATGCAGGCGCAGTCGCAGGCGCTCGCGGATTTGGAGGCCATAGAGTACACCATCGCGCAGTTCGCGAAGGCAAAGGTGGAGCACATTGAGAAGAAGGTCAATTCCCTGTTCAAGATTGTGCGTTTCAAGATGTTCAACCAGCAGCTCAACGGGGGCGAGACTCCCACCTGTGAGGCTATGGTAAACGGCGTTCCGTACTCCGACTTGAATAACGCCGGACGCATCAACGCCGGGCTGGATATCATCAACGCCATCTGCAAGTTTGAAGGCGTGTACGCGCCCATCTTCATTGACAACGCTGAGAGCGTGAACCAGCTTATGCCAACCACATCTCAGACCATCAGACTTATTGTGACCGAGGATGAAAACCTCGTCATTGAATAACACATTACCCCATTTTTTAACACCTTAAATTCAACGCTATTATGGCAGAGAACAACAACACCAAGAGCGAGTACACTCAGAGAGTGGAAGAGCTCACGAAGAAGCTGATGCACAACGCTGAAGCGCAGAAGGAAATGTCCGAGGTCGGACTCATCGTTATCTCCGTGAACACCGAACCCGGTGCAGGCCACGATGAGGTCGTGCTTTCAATGGTAGGCCGGAAGCGTGCCTGCAAGCTCGGCCTCCGCCTCTTCGCGAACAAGGACAAGGATATGGCCGCCGTGTTCGCAGAGGTAGTCAGCGAGGAGGCTCGCCGCCGGATGCTCAAGTGTCTCGGCGAAGCCCTGTCCGCCGCCGCCGGGGACGAGCCTGCTGGCGAGGATGAGACTGATACCAAGCCGGAGGAGTAAGCTATGGCGAACAATCTGACCAACGCGAGTGTCCCTGCTCAGAGCGAGCAGGGCCTCGCCACCCTCAAGCGGATGCTGGACGCGGATAGCGTGCAGAAGCAGTTTCAGAACGCGCTGGGCGAACACAAGAACGCCTTTGTCGCGAGCATCATTGACCTCTATACCTCCGATGCGCAGCTCCAATCCTGCAACCCCAAGCTGGTCATCGCGGAGGCGCTGAAGGCAGCTACGCTCAACCTGCCCATCAACCGGGCGCTGGGCTTCGCCTACATCGTGGTCTATAAGAACAATGTAAAGCAGCCGGACGGCACTTGGGCCAAAGTCCCGACACCGACCTTTATCCCGGGATATAAGGGCCTCATCCAGCTGGCTCTCAGAACGGGGATGTACCGCCACATCAACGCGGATGTCGTGTATGAGGGCGAGCTCCGGGAGACGGACAAACTCACGGGCGAGATTGACCTCCGGGGCAAGAAGGTAAGCGATAAGGTGGAAGGCTACTTCGCACACTTTGAGCTTATCGGCGGTTTCGCGAAGACGCTCTATATGAGCGTGAACGATATGGCCCGGTACGCGAAGAAATACTCCCCGTCCGTAGGGAAGGACACTTCGGTAGCCGAGCTGGAGAAGCTCGCGCAGTCGCAGACCGTAGGGAAGAAGGTAGGCTGGGAAGGCAACTTTGAGGATATGGCCCTCAAGACCGTGCTCCGCAGACTGCTCGGCAAGTACGGCTTCCTTAGCGTAGAGATGTGCAACCTTATGGCAGAGGAGCAGGAGAGACAGGAGAGCTTCCGCGACTCTATGCTCGCCACCGCAGCCAACGGGAAGCCCATCGTGCTGGAGTCCGTAGAGTTTACCCCGGTTGATGAGCAGACGGGCAGGCCCATCAGCCCGGCAGCGCCGGATGCGGCAGCCGCGCCGGATACTGAGGAAGAGCCGTATTAGTCAAACCGCTGGGAGGTATGGAACTCAAGGTATTGGGCAGCAATAGCCTCGGCAACTGCTACATCTTAAATGCCCGTGAAGAGGCTTTAATCATTGAGGCAGGTTGCAGGTTATCTGAGGTAAAGAAAGCTCTGAGATGGCAAATAAACCGTGTCAGAGGGGCTATTGTTACCCATTCCCATAACGACCACGCGGCATATGTCAAGGATTTCATCGCCGCCGGGATACGGACGCTGGCTCTGAAGAGCGTGTTCACGGCGCTGGGGCTGGAAGGCCGTAGCTTCACGAAGGAGATTGAGCCCAATCACGGCTACGCCATCGGGGGCTTCAAGGTATATGCCTTCCCCGTCCTGCACGATGTCCCCTGCTTGGGGTACATCATTGAACACGCTGAGATGGGCCGGATGCTCTTTGTTACCGACACGATGATGCTGGAATACACCTTCCCCAAGATGAACCATATCCTGCTGGAAGCAAACTATGCGGATGACATCTTGGACAGGCGCATTGAGGAGGGCGCAGTTCCGGCGGCTATGAGACCGCGACTTATCGGCTCGCATATGGAGCTGGAGACAACCAAGGGGATACTCAAGGCCAACGACCTGTCGGACTGCAACGAGGTCGTGCTGATACACCTGTCAAACGGCAACTCGGATGAGGGCCGTTTTGTCCGGGAGGTCTCCGAGGTCGCAGGCGTACCCGTGTACGCCGCCAACGCCGGGATGGTTCTTGACCTCTCAAAAAATCCGTACTGATATGCTGAAAGGATTTGAGATAGAGACCGCGCCCCTCAGCGAGTATGAGGAGAAGGTGCTGCTGCCTGTGATGGTCAGAGGGCTGCACAACAAGTTCGGCAAGGGTATGGCCGTAAAGAACGGCTACATCTGCGACAGGCTGAAGGCGGCAGGCTATGACATCACGGAGGCCCGGGTGCGCAAGCTCATAAGCTACATCCGTATCAACGGGCTTGTCCCGAGGCTGATGGCATCATCCGCCGGGTATTACATTTCAAACGACAGGAAGGAGCTGGCCGACTACATTGGGAGTCTCAAGGGAAGGGAGCTGGCCATCCGCGCCGTGAGAGAGGCATTGGAAGAGCAGGTCGCCGGGCTATGATGGTGCAGGTATTCAAGCAGGACGGCCTCTTTGATTTGAGGCTGGTTTACGGCTTCTTCCGGGCAGCGAAAGACGGTCAATATAGTGTAACTATAGACCGCGTCCGAAAGGCCAATACTGACCAGCAGAAGGGCTACCTGTGGGGCTGCGTCTATCCGCTTGTCCTTGACGGCCTGCTGGACGCTGGCTGGGACAATTTTACGGATGTCAAGCAGGTACACGCGCTATGCTTGGACAAGTTCGCGAAGACTAAGGCCATAAACTATCAGACGGGCGAGGTCGTGGAGTTTCCCGATAGCACGGCTGATATGAACACGATAGAAATGTCCACCTATACGGACAAAATCAGAGAATGGGCGAAGGAGTATCTGAACATCAGCATCCCCGACCCCGACCCTCGCTGGAGGGAAAGAAATTCAACGCAAAAGTAAAATGGCATCACTAAGAACATCACCATATTTTCCGCTGGAGGTTGATGCGTTCGTCTCAGACGAGAAGCTGAACGAGTGCTCGGCAGCAGCCAACGGAGTCTATATCCGGGTGCTTTGTCTGATGCACAAGTCCGAAGAGTATGGCAAGGTGCAGCTGCACGGGGCGCGTTCATACGCAGAGATAGCCGAGCGCCTCAGCAGGCATCTTCCCTACCCTGTAAGTACGATAGCCGCCGGGCTGGACGAATTGCTCAGCGCCGGAGTGCTCTATACCGAGGACGGCTGCCTGTGCCAAAAAAGGATGATTAAGGACGGGCAATTATCAGAGACGCGCTCCCGGTGCGGAAAGCTCGGGATGGCCCGGAGATACGCTGAGAAGGGGCAAGGACGGGACTCCCGGAAGCCCTCTCAGACTACGGCCCGGAAGCAGCGCTACGGCGCAGCTGACTTTGAACGGGACATCCGCTCGCTGGGTGTTTCGGAGCAGACAACCAAGGATTGGATGGAGAACAGGAAGGCCAAGAAGCTCAGCCCTACGAAGACGGCCTTTGAGGAGACGAAGAAAGAGCTCCTGTCCCATCCCGAATTTACCCCCGAAGAGCAGCTGAAGCTGGCTGCAGTCAAGGGCTGGGGAGGGTACAAGTTCAAATGGTTCTATAACGAAATCAACGGAAATGGAAACGAACATCACGAAGGTAATAGCGCAGGCGCTGGCTACGCTCCGGCAGCAGCAGAGCCGAGGGACTATGACGGAGACTTCAGATGACCTTTCTGACGAGGAGGTTTTCTCGCAGCACTCCAAGCTCTTCGCGATGTGCGCGGATGAGTGTCTCAAGGGGCAGTTCAAGCGCTTTGTGGTTGATGACAACAACAGGCAGATACTGCGTTTCTTGATGTACTACTTCAACGGCTGCAAGAAGGCCGAGGAGGTGTTCCCCGATAAGGGATACAAGTGCAGCAACAACCTGCTGCTTTGCGGAGAGGTCGGCGTGGGCAAGACGCTTCTGATGCAGGCGTTCGCCAAGTATCTTGAGGTCACTAAAAACCCCCGGGCTTTCAAGAACCTCAGCGTCACGCAGATGATAAACTACTACAAGCTCAACAACCACATTGACCGCTACACCTTCAACGAGGAAGGCTCGCGCAAGTTTGAGGGCGACCCGTTCAACATCTGCCTCAATGACATCGGCCTGCAGACGCATCAATATTTCGGCACGGACACGAAGGTTATGGTTTGCGAGTTCCTGTATGCGCGTAACGACATATGGCAGCAGCAGGGCAAGTTCGCGCACATAACGACAAACCTCGCCCCGAAGGAGCTCAAGCTTTACTTTGAGGACGGTTTCGGGCGGCTCTCAGACCGTTTCAAGACATACAATGTAATACACCTAAAAGGAAAATCAAGACGATGAAAGAACCGAAATTCAACTGCGCCGAGGTGTATAACTACGCCAAGGCATACGGCAAGGACAAAGCGGCAAAGCAATACGGGATATCAATGGGATTGGTCGGCTACATAGTGCGGACGGGAGAAGAGCTCCAGCTGCCACCGCGAAAACCAGCGATAACCCAATTCTCCCCGAGGGAGCTTATGGAGGAGCTCGCACGCCGGGGATACCGAGGCAAGCTGACCTATCAGCAGGAAATAGACATTAGCAAACTTTAATACCTAATAATCAACACATTATGACAAAAGAACAATGCGAAAAGCTCCAGCCTTGGCTGGAAAAGAACGGACTCAGCCTCACCCATCAGCAGCTTGGGGAGCTGGAAATGGAAATCAGTCGGGTGCAGGACAAGGACTCGGTACTGCTCCATATGGACACGGATAGTTTCTATTTTGACGGCAGCCGCCGGGAGCAGATTGTGAAGGGCCTGCTGGCCTGCATCATCGGAGAGAGGAGCAACAATAGCGCTATGTTGGACGAGATAATCCGTTCCGCAGCCGGATACGCCATCGCCGGGGATGACGATGTTATGGATTCACTCAAGAAGTTCGCCAACTACGCCATTGAGGCGGCTCAGCAGCTCGGCAACATTGAAGGGCTGAAGAAGGGCATCGGGCGCAGCATCGTAGTTCCGTTCAAGGCGAACGAGAAAGTCAAGAGCTGACACTATGCGCACGGTTGAAATAGACTTTGAGTTCTTTATCTCCTGTATGGAGGCCGCAACGGGCAAGAGCCGCGAAGAGCTATTGGGGAGGAGGACATACCCCCTCCCCTACTACCGCGCTATGGTCGCCCGGTCACTACGGGAGGAGGGCTACTCCCAAGAGGAAATTGGCCGCGTCCTGCGGCGCAATCACGCGACAATCCACTACACGCTGAGACAGTTGGAAGCCGCGCTGACAACCCGGGGATGGGATGATATCGCCGCCATATGGAGGGCATATCAGACGCAGGTCGCAAAGAACCGCGTAACCAAGTCTCCGCTGGAGCTGGCCGCCGAGGAGTATGTGGGCAGGCATTGTAACAAGACCTGCAATCTCTGCGACATCAAGCCGGAACAATGCCGCTACATACAGGATGAGACCACCTTCCTCGCAGGCGCGAGGTCATACCGGGATATGGTTCGTACCGCTATGGAGGAAGTACGGGAAAAGACCGCCGACTGCTCGCTGCTCTGCGGCAAGGACGGGCTGAGCAACACGCTGGCATCGCTGGACGCTATGCTGGACAAATAGAAAGTGCTATGTATAAGAAATGGAAATCATCGTACAAGAAAGGCGAGCGCAAAGTGAACACTTGGTGCAGGTGGAACGACAGGCTTGACCCCTACGGGTGCGGTTGTCAGCACGACTGCTCATATTGCTACGCGAAATCCCTGCTGGCCTTCCGGGGGCTATGGCATCCCGAAAACCCGTCAGCCGGGGACTTGAAGAACATTGAGGCGGAGATACGGAAGCTACCCAAGCATAAGGCGGTTCGCATCGGCGGAATGACCGACCCGTTCCAGCCGCTTGAGCTCACATACCGCATCACGCTCAAGACGCTGGAGCTTCTGCGGATGTACCGCGTCCCGTACCTCATTGTTACCAAGTCCGATATGATATGCCGCCCGGAATACCTCGGCGTGCTGGACTTGGACTTGTCCCATATCCAAATCACGGTCACAAGCACGGATGACGCGCTGGCCCGTACCTACGAACCGAAAGCCCCGGCCTCCAGCCGCCGTATCGCGGCCATAGAGAAATTGCAGGAGCTGGGCTATGATGTGCAGCTGCGCCTCAGCCCGTTCATCCCGGAGTTCGTGGACATAGACCGCATCAACGCCATCAAGTGCGACAAGGTGCTGATTGAGTTCCTCAAGGTCAGCCCTTGGATACAAAAGTGGTTCAACATAGACTACTCCCCCTATACGCTCAAGTGCGGCGGCTATCTGCATCTTCCGCTGGAGCGCAAGATAGAGCTGGCCAACCTCATCACGGGCTTCAAGGAGCGCAGCGTGGGCGAGTTTGTCCCGGAGCATCACGACTACTTCAGCAAGAATTACAACCACAATCCCAAGGATTGCTGCAACCTCAGACGATAGCGCTATGGATGCAAGGACATTTTTCAATACCGTCTCCGAGATGAGGGAGCAGCAGGACAAGTTCTTCCGCACGAAGAGCAACGCCGCCCTGCGCGAGTCCCGGCGGCTGGAACGCATCGTGGACGCGGAGATAGCAAGAGTCAAGAGTATCATCAACCCTCCCGTAGAGGAGAATAACCTTTTTTGAAATGGATGCAAGGTGTTTTTACTGCGGCCACCTGCTTGAGTGGAACAATGACGAGATGGCATCAGATGTCTTCGGCGAGACCGAGGACAACAAGGATAAAGTGACCTCACTATGGACTTGTCCCGAGTGCGGTACGGAATATTTAGTAACCTATTAAATATCAATCATTTATGGAACTTAATGAGTATCAGAAAAAAGCGATGGCTACCCGGATGGATAGCTGCGCTAACTACGCTTATATGTCCGAGGGGCTGGACGGCGAGGTCGGCGAGTTCAAGGGCAAGATTGCCAAGCTCATACGGAAGGGCATCGTGGCGGTTCACGACAACAAGCTCTTCATATTCTCGGACGGCGAGGGTCGTGAGGAGCTGCTTGCTGGCCTAAAGGCTGAGCTGGGGGATATCCTTTGGTTCGTGGCCGGGCTTGCGGATGAAATGTGCTGGACGCTGGAGGATGTGGCGCAGGCCAACATTGACAAGCTCGCATCCCGGCAGGTGCGCGGAGTCATTGACGGGGAGGGCGACAACCGATGAAGAAGGTTGTTCTCATCCTGTCCCGGGTGTTTCCCCTGTACCATCCGAGGAGGGGCAGGCCAACGGGCTTCGCCGAAAACTTCGGCACGCGGAAGGTTCACACGATACGGGCCGGATATGAGCGCTGGAAGCACAATCTTGACAAGGTTATCTCCGGCGACTTCACGCTATCGGTGCGCCAATGGTCGGGCCACCCGTACAATAGCAGGCAGGAGGAGCTGGCCCGTTTCACGGGGAGCAAGGTCGGCTATCAGCGTATCAGTATGACATACGACCCTGCGTCCGGCGAACTCAAGGCGGTAATAGACGGCAAGCGCTTCACGGACTTGGAGCAGCTGGCACGAAACGATGGCCTTTCCCTGTCTGACTTTACGGCCTTCTTCTTCAACGATGACCTTGCGGAGAAGCAGCTCTTCCAAGGCATAATAATCCATTTTACCCCGTTCAGATATTAACATATTAAGCACGGGAAAATATACTTAATCTGCAATATATTATAATTCAATACATTATGGCATCATTGAATAGAGTAGAGATTATCGGCTACCTCGGCGCTGACCCCAAGATAGAGCGGATGCAGTCCGGGAACATCAAGGCTACGCTCTCCGTAGCCACTACCGACAAGGGCTACACAACCAAGGGCGGCTCGGTCATCCCGGAGCGCACCGAGTGGCATACCGTCATTTTTTGGGGCGCTATGGCATCAGCCTGTGAACGCCTGCTGAAGAAGTCTATGTGCATCTATGTGGAGGGCAAGCTTCGCACCCGGGGCTGGGAAGACCAAAACGGCCTAAAGCACTACCGCACGGAAATAGAGGGAGACTCGTTTCAAATCCTTGACCGGGCCACCAACCCGTCCGCGCAGCAAGATGCTCCTCAAGGGCCTGTGAATGGGCAAAGACCGCCTATCACGACACAATCCGCGCCGGGCAAAAACGATGACCTGCCGTTCTGAGCTATGTCGCTGGAAGAATACCTCGCCCGTCCGTTCAAGTATGACGGCAATGGAGAACCTTGGCTCATCAAGGAGATATGGCGCGACCTTACTCGGGCGCAGCGCCGGGAGATTGTGCAGAAGCTCAAGAAAGGGATTGTTCCCGATATTGCCAAATACCTATGAGGCACATTGAAAGTCTTATCCAGCAGGATTGCGTCAGATGGTTTCGGCTTCAGTACGCCAATATCGCGACCTTGCTATTCGCCGTCCCGAACGGGGGCTGGCGTGGCAAGGTTGAAGCGAGCATTATGAAGGCCGAGGGCGTTACCGCCGGAGTCGCAGACCTGCTGCTGCTATGCCCGAACGGGGTATATCACGGTCTCTGCATTGAGATGAAAACCGGGATGAAAGGCTCGCGCCAATCCCCAAATCAGATTGCTTGGATGCAGGCCGTCTCCAGCGTAGGGTACAAGTATGTCGTGTGCCGTTCCTTTGACGAGTTCAAGGACGCAATAACATCATACCTGTCCCATTAACTCTTTTTTTGCTTCAAAAGTGTGCCTATCAGACACGCTTTTGGATTTAATCACTATATTTGCATCACAAACAAACCTAACAACCTAAAAGCTTATGCAAGTGTTATCACAAACTGAGGGCTTGTTCCTCATCTTCGGTTTCTTCCTTGCGATGATTGTCGTGGTCTTCCTGTTGAAGCGCAGGCAGCAGACCAAGGAAGAGTTCTTGGTCGCCGGGCGTAACGCTTCGTGGATTGCCACCGCGTTCAGTATCGCAGCGACTTGGGTGTGGGCCCCGTCTATGTTCACGGCGGCTCAGAAAGCTTACACGCAGGGATTTGACGGAGTCTTTTGGTTCGTTGTCCCGAATGTGCTCACGCTGGTATTGTTCGCCTTCTACGCGACACGGCTGCGCAAGCAGTATCCCAATGGCTGGACTTTCTCAGCCTACATCAAGGAGCGCTTCTCCAAGCGGACGCAGAACCTCTTCCTCGCTGAGACTATCGTATTGCAGGTGTGCGCCATCGCCATCCAGCTGCTCGCCGCCGCGTCAATCTTCCACAAGATTACGGGCCTCCCGTTCTTCCTTACTACGGTCATCATCGGCGTTATCCCTCTGACCTACATTTTCAAGAACGGCTTGCGCAGCTCCATCATTACCGACCTTATCAAGATGGCCACCATCGTAGGCATCCTGTTGCTCGGCTTCCCCATCCTGCTGCACAACGCTCCGGCCAATGTCATCGCGGACGGCTTGGGCGGCATCTCCGGGAAGTTCGGCCACCTCTTTGACGCTACGGGCTGGAATGTGTTCCTGTCCTTTGGTATCCCGTCCACGCTCGTCCTCCTGTCCGGCACTTTCGGCGACCAAATGTTTTGGCAGCGAGCCTTCGCCATCAAGGAAGGAGAGGTCAAGAAGACGATGCTCCTTTCCGCGTTTATCTTCGCCTTCGTACCCGTGTTCCTGTCCCTGTTCGGCTTCATCGCGGCAGGTGCTGGGCTGGAGGTGCAGGACACTCAGCTGACCAATGTCTCGGCTATCGTGGCCTTCGCTCCGCGCTGGTTCTTGTTCCTGTTCTTCATCCTTATCCTCAGCGGTCTGACTTCCACCGTTGATAGCGTCCTGTGTGCCATCAGCTCCGTAGCCGGACACGACTACGCAGAGCGCATCGCGGAGAACGAGAAGCTCAGCTACGCAATCAAGAACAACCGCGTGCTGAATTGGATGCTCGGAACGCCTGTGGCCATCGCCCGGACTTCTATGGTTCTCATCAGCATCCTCGGCATCGCGCTGGCCAATATCCCCGGCTTGACCATTACGGGGATGTGGCTTGTCTATGGTACTATGCGAAGCGGCGTGCTGCTGCCTACTATGTTCGCCATCAAGAAGCGCAATATGCACGAAAGAGGCTTGTTCATCGGCCTGCTGGTATCGTGGTTCGTGGGCCTTCCGTTCTTCGCCTATGGCAATACGGTAGGCAATATCCCCATCGCAGTTGCTGGCTCGCTTATCAGCCTTCTCGCAAGCGGCATCCTGTCGCTGACCATCAAGGACAAAACCCCCGTACAGGCATAGATGAAAGAGCGCCCGTGTTGATATAACTTCAAACTTGGATGTGTCTTGTTCGCGACACGGGCCTTCATCATATGAACGCAATAACCCGATTTTTCAAAGCCGCGCTGGAAGCGTACCGCCTTTTGATGGATGCGTATGCGAGCGGCATAAACCAACCTAACAATGAAAAAGATTATCATCGCACTACTCGCGGCGCTGGCCCTCGGCCTGTCCGCAAACGCTCAGATGTATGACGGCATCACTCAGCCCACCAAGTATCGCGTATGGCTGATGACCAATATCCCCGGGGACGGCGGCAACGCCAACTTCACTCCCTTTGTGGGCTACAGGCAGGACATCGCGCCGTGGCTCAATGTCACGGGCTGGGCGCAGTACAACTTCGCCACTCAGACCTTCACTCCGGCGGTATGGCTCAACTTCAACATCGCCAACCGCTTCTATATCCTCAGTCGTTCCATCGTGGACTTGAAGAACGGCGGCAACTACAGGCACGGATTGGCCGCTACGCTCAAGATTGCTGCTGGCTTCCATATGGACTGCACTTGGGACAATCTGCTCAATCACGGAAAGTTCGCCGATGGAGACCGATTGCAGGTGCTCGCTGGATGGGGCGGAAAGAAGGTCGTGGTCAATGCTGGCTACTCTATGCGAGCGCGTCCCGGCTTCGTGTGTAATGTCCGCTACAAGCTGACCGATATGCTTTGGTCTCAGCTCAAGTATGACGGCGGTCTCAACGCCTATGCCTTCTCGCTGGTGTACCATTGGAATTAGTCCGCTATGGCAAGGTACATCCTCGGCAAGAAGCAGACATCCCGGAATGAGGATTTCATCGGTGTTTGGAAGAACATCGGTGATTTCCTCTCTTTTGATGAGGCCAACGCTCTCGTCAATGAAGCTGCGGAGTATGTCAAGCGCGTTACCGCCGGGAAGCGAGTCGGATATGGCTGGAGCGGCGGCAAGGATAGCATCGCCCTGCAGGTCGTTATGGAGCGCGCCGGGCGCTATCCGAGCGTCCTGTGCGTAGCCCCGGAGCTTGAGTATCCGGCCCTGCTGGGCTGGTATCGCACGCACGCGCCGAACGGGTGTATCGTGCAGCACGAACCGAGGCTCACGCTGGAGTGGCTGGCCCGGCATCAAGACCTCCTGTTCCCGTCCGATAGCCGCATCACGAACGGCTGGTATGGCCGGGTGCAGAGGGCAGGCTGGAAGCGCTTTTATGACGCGATGCAGCTGGATGTATTGTGCCTTGGTAAGAGGCTCGCAGACGGCAATTTCGTGGGCAAGGACGGGCAGGACATCTACCTTTCCGCCAACGGCTGCAACCTTTTCAATCCCATAGCTCGCTGGAAGCACGAAGATGTGATGGCGGTAGTCCACTACTTCGCAGGAGGACAACTCCCCCCGTTCTACGGCTGGCCGGACGGCTTTGTCAAGGGGACGGGCTTGTGGTGTGTCCGTGACAAGAGCTGGGATGAGGTGTACGCCAATGACGCATCGGTTGTCGCGGCAGCATCCCGGTACATCCGCTCAGCGGCGGATTATCTCAAGACAAAACAATAGGGAACTATATATCAGTTGTCCATAATGGGGATATATCGTCTAAAATGGTTAAGACAAATGTATCTTCTAATGGTTTAGGAAATCCGAGGCTTATAGCGGTAGGGATAGTAGGTTCGAATCCTCTTGCATTATGAATGTT
>JAEIGA010000470.1_pt1 | contig 59254 bp, 57 predicted proteins | sample 9270691 | NCBI WGS metagenome assembly JAEIGA01 (sample SAMN17057246, study PRJNA624740) | gut metagenome | biome: biome; isolation source: fecal sample | host: Bos grunniens | place: China: Xizang | collected 2019 | reverse complement strand
TATAAGACTTTGGCTCTCTATAACCTAACTGTCTTTCTTCTAACACTTCTTCTAAAGCTCCATCAATCCTTGCAAAATCAAGCTCAAACCCATCTCTTAAATTTCCATTTCGCTCAATTTCTTCCACACTTCCATACTTATCTAAAAGTTTGTGAAGTTTCTTCTTGTTCTCTTTTTTTGTTGCAAGTTTACTATCACTCACCAAGTCCATAATACTTAAAGAATGTAACATTTTTATTTCCTTTCATATAAAAAAAAGAGCTACAACCTTTAGGTCATAACTCTTTGGTTAAATTTAAAAACAAAAAAACTCTTTCCTGTCAGGTAAAGAGCCAAACTATGTGGAATTTCAAACCCAATCTTCCACACTAATATAATTCATACTCACTATTGACACTAATGTCAATAGATTCCAAAAATTTTCGTTAAATTTTTATTCACTAATAAATGTAAATTCATTTTTGCTCTCCCTCAACCAGCAATGAATCTAAAACATCATAAAATCTTGCTTAAAATAAATTTATTGACAAAAATGATTTTTTATATTACAAAACTTACTATGAGTGAGGCAAGCGCTCGGTGTGTCCGCCAAAGTTGTTCATTGCCATAAAAGTTTTTTACATAGATTTCTTTACAGATAACTTATGAATGCAAGTCGGGCAGGCGTTAAGGTAAGTTATTTAGAAAGGAATATATTATGACGAAGTATATTGAATACTTTCAAATAGAGTCTAAATCTCTTTTAAAACGTTTCAAACAAAAAGATCCAGCAACAGTAGCTCTTTGCAAAAAATATTTTGAAAGCAAAGAGGACATATCATTAATGAATACTCAACACATTATAGCAAAAGAATATGGTTTTGATAGTTGGAACGATTTAATTAAACAAGAGCCTCATAAATTAGCTGAAAGCTTAATTGTAGCAAAAAATAAAACCCTTAAAAATCCATTCAAATTATGGCATGGTGGACACATTACAACCGGATATGAACAAAATATATATCCACTACATAAACCAGAAGACTATCAATTAGAATATGATGCAAAGAAAAAAGCTTTTTATCGTGGTTCAATAAGTAATCAAGGAGATTGGACTGAATATTTATCTTTTGAACATTTAGATATTTCAGAGTATGATTTATCGGGTGTGGATCCATTAAAGATTCGTTATTCAGAAGATACTAAGTGGCCAGAAGATAAATCAATGCTCCCTGTTGGGTTTAATCCAAGAGAGTTTTTAGAAATACGCAAAAATCCGGGGTTAGGTATCAGAACTCTTCACAAGCAAGGCATAAAAGGACAAGGAAGTTGTATTGCTATTATTGGAGGTAGTCGATTGTTTAACCATATAGAATATCATAACTCATTAAAAGGATATGAAGAAATTGGTTTTAATCCAACAGATTATGGTGGAGGAGCTGATGGTCGCATAGTATCATTGTTGATTGGTAAGAGTTGTGGTATAGCCCCTTTATCTGAAGCCTATTTTTATGCTGTAAATACCAGAGAGTGTGTTTATAGTAATTATGCTATAGCTATTCAAAAAATTTGCGAACTTCACAAAAAATTAAAAGACGATGGCAAATCTGGTATTGATATTGTTTTTATAGGAAGAAGTTTGTCAAATGAAAACGATCAAGGTAAAGAAGGTTTTGACGATTGTCAACAAGCTCTAAAAGAGTTGAAAAATTTAAAGATATATACAGAAAAAGAATTTTATAATCATTATGATAATACCGATAAATTTAATTCTGCAAGAATTTTTTGCAGAGTCGGTGGAGATATTGATAATCCCAATGATTATGAAATAACAGACCAAAATTTTGTTAAGTCAGCAATAGAACATGCTGTTAAACTTTTATTTTTTCCAAGTGGAGCTAAAACTGTTGCTTTAGATGTAAAAATGGATGGATATGCTTTTGATCATAAAGCGAGTAGCCATACAGGAACTTATCCTGTTGGCCTTTACCTACTAGCAAAAAGCGTAAAAGAAACTATAACCCCATATGAGTTTTTTAAGCTAGGGATAAAAACAGGTGATTTTAGAGAAGGCGTTGGCACAATCATCAATCCAGTCCGCCTAATAGAAAGCTTAAAATAACGCACAAATAAAAGGGGAGGTTTCCCTCCCCGACCCGATAAAGGAGTAAAAATGAGTAATATAGAAATCAAAATAGCCACCCTAAATGATGTTGATGATATTGCACAAATATATCAAATGATAGGTAAGTTGCACGAAACAAAACTTCCAAATTATTTCAAACAATCAAAGCAAGATACCCAAAAATCTTTTTTAGAAAATGCTATAAAAAGCGAATGGTCAGAGGTTTTTATTGCTAAAAATAAACAAGAAGCAATAGGATATTTAGTTTTGTTTTTACAAGACCATCCTAAAGAAAGTTTTGTGTATGATGAGTTTGGCTACATTGGAAGTCTAGGCGTTAAAGAGGAATACCAAAGACAAGGTATTGCAACACTGTTAATCCAAAAAGCAGAAGAATACCTTGTTGGTCGTGGTATATATGCAATGGATTTAGATGTTTTTATGTTTAACAATAAAGCTTTTAATTTATACCAAAAACTTGGCTATGAAGAAATAAAAAGAAATTTAAGAAAAATCTTAAAATAAAAAAGGGGAAGTAACTCCCCTCTCTTTATATCACTATTATAAAGTACCAATCTTAAAAGTCAAGCAAACTTTTAGACGAAAATATAAAAATAAATATTGCATAATATCAAGCAGATAGATACAAGTACGTCGGAGTTTTGTTAAAAGAGCTCAGTTTGATATTAAATAATTTCTTATCATTTATGTTTGTTGAAACGTCAATTTAAGGAAGGACTGTTTATGACAAAATTTAATTCATCTTCAAAACATCAAAGTTTTTTCTCTTTTGAAAAAGAAAGAATTATAAGACTTTATAATTTTATAAAAAGAATAAATATAAAATCACCAAATAAAGAAATATCACCTTTTTCATTGGCTATAAAATCATACAAAGAAATGATGCCCCAATGTAAATCAATTTTTCATAGATATGTGATATCAAACTTATTTTCTGCTATTGCAGAAGGTTTAATTCCTATAACATCTATGCTTGTATATAATTCTTTACCAGAGATTGCAAAAGGCAGCAAAAATGCAGTATTAATTTTTATACTATTTTATGGTATATATAAAATAAGAGATATTTTGGGAGAAATTTTCATAGCCAAAATATTTTATAATGCTCAAAAATTAGATGAGGCAATTCATCAGATAAACACAGCAAAGAATTACATAGATATAGTAAATAAACCTAGGGCTTTTTTTACAATAAATAATCCCGCAACATTATCATCAATTTCATCACGATTAAATACAGCTATATCCAATTCATTAAGAAGTGCAATGGAAATGAGTAGAGAATCTATTATTACATTAATATCACTATGCAGTTTATTTCTAATTTCTATAAAATTTGTAGTATTATTTTTATTTATTTCCGTATTGTGTATAGAAATTTCCACATATATGCAAACAATAAAAAGAGTAGTAATGCAAAAAAATCGAATAATTAGAACTCATACAGATAAAATAAATAGAGATATTTTGCAAAATTCTCCACTTATTCAAGATGCCTTATCTCAAAAACGAGAGTATAATATGATTTTAAATCGTAATAACAAGTTATTTAAAGTACTTGTAAAAGAATTTTATATGAAATACATGAATGAAAGTTTTTTTAGAATAATTTTTGATATAATTTTTTCATCAATAGTTTGTGTTTTTGCAATTTATGATATAATTAAAACCGGAGATATTGGTCGTTTTGCTTTAATTGCTACAGCAACAAACAATGTAAGAATGAGGTTTAGAAATTATGCCTATACATATATAAATATTATTGAAGCAAGAAACAATTATGTAGATGCAAATAAATTATTACAAACCCCTCAAGCTATAGAACATAAAACAGGTAAAGTAAAACTAACCCCAAAAGATAATCAAATTTACCTAAATAACATTCGTTTTTCCTATCCAAAAATCAAAGATGTAACAACTTTGGGTTCAGAAAACGAAAAAATAGAGCGAGGAAATGATGTTATAAAAGGTATTTCAACCATAATTAATCCAGGTGAAATAACGGTAATAGCTGGTACATCAGGAGAGGGTAAAACAACCTTAATGAGTCTTATTCGCCATGACTATGATTTAACATCAGGTACAATAAAATTAGGCACAAAAAATATAACTTCACTTACAGATGAAACAATAAATAAACAAATAGCGTTTATTGACCAAAATGTTCATTTCTTTGACCAAACATTACTCTATAACTTAAAGTACTTCAAAGAAACTGCAACAGATGAGGAACTAAATAAAGCTCTAGATTCTGCAGGTTTGACAGAAGATATTTCTAATCTAAAAGATGGTCTATACCACAAGATTGGACAAGATGGACGAGCGTTATCTGGTGGTCAACGTCAACGTTTAGCCCTTGCTCGCATCTTTTTAACCGATAGGCCTATAATGATACTAGATGAGCCAACCACAGGACTAGATCAGGTATTGAGTTTTAAGGTTATGAAAACACTAAAAGAAAAAGCGAAAAATAAAACAATGTTACTTGTAACACACAATCCAACAGAAATAGCTCTAGCTGATAGAGTAATAATAATTAAAAATGGTCAAATAGAAAGCGATGGCTCTCCACTTGATTTAATAGAAACATCTCCATTCTTAAAGGCAAGCCTAACCAAGCAAGATATCATAAGTAAAAATGAGCTATTCTCTAAAATAGCTTAATCATTCTAAAAAAGGCTCTAGTTTTCTAGAGCCTTTATGTTTAACATCTTAAACAAAATTAAGCGTATCTTTTAGCCATAACAGATAATGGAATAGGCTTAATTTTATCTGCTTGACCAGCTGCACCAAAAGCAATATAACGGTCAATACAAACCTTTTTCATTTCTTCAATAGCAGGTTTTAAATATTTACGAGGATCAAATTCTTTTGGATTCTCTGCAAATATTTTTCTGATAGCACCAGTAATAGCCATTCTGCAGTCTGTATCAACGTTAACTTTTCTAACACCAGACTTAATACCACGAACGATTTCTTCAACAGGTACACCAAATGTTTGAGGAATAGCACCACCATAAGCATTGATAATGTCTTGAAGTTCTTGAGGAACAGAAGAAGAACCATGCATAACCATGTGTGTATTAGGTAATTTTGCATGGATTTTTTCAATCACATCAATTGCCAAGATATCACCAGTAGGTTTACGAGTAAACTTATAAGCACCATGAGATGTACCAACAGCAACAGCTAAAGCATCAATGTTTGTTTCAGCAACAAAACGTTCTGCTTCATCAGGGTCAGTAACTAAACGTTTTTTATCAATAACACCTTCAGCACCGTGTCCATCTTCTTTATCGCCTTTACCTGTTTCCAAACTACCGATAACACCTAATTCACCTTCAACAGAAGCGCCAACAGCATGAGCTCTTGCAACAACTTCTTTAGTAACTTTAACATTATATTCAAAAGAAGAAGGAGTTTTACCATCAGCTTCCAAAGAACCATCCATCATCACAGATGAATATCCGTTAACCAAAGCAGATTGACATACATCTACAGAAGAACCATGGTCTTGGTGTAAACAAATTGGTAATTCTGGGTACATTTCAATAACAGCAGCAATCATATGACGAATCATTGGATCGCCAGCAAATTTTCTAGCACCTGTTGATGTTTGGATAATAACAGGAGCGTTAACTTCTTTAGCTGCTTCACAAACAGCAATAATTTGCTCCATATCGTTAATATTAAAAGCTGGAACACCATAATTGTTCTCAGCAGCATGATCTAAAATCTGACGCATAGAAACTAAAGGCATCATATTCTCCTTTTATAATTTTAAGTTTAATTCTGCCCAGAGTTTATATAAACAAAGTATTTTTGCAAGCAATTTTTAATAAATATATAAAATAAAAACCCACTTTCGTGGGTTTTGTATAACTTTTATGCAACTTCTCTTGATTTTTCAAAAATTATTATATTCTCTTTATTCATATTATTACTTATTTTTCTATCTTCACAAAAGCCTGTTGCTATATGTTTGTAATTTTCTATAATCAAACCACGTGATACTTTTTTTGTAGAACATATAGAACCAGCAATTTTTCTACATCCTTTTTTGGTAAAAGCATCTCTTTCGTTACTAATTGTTGCCTTAATCATATTTTTTCCTTTCTTGTTATTGACACAATAAATGACATCTAAAAACTTTTTTGTCAATAATTATTTTCAGAATATAAAACAATTTCTTCAAACAATATAACTTTATATTTATTAAATTAAAGTAAATGTTTTGTCTAAGGTAACGATATTAAAGCAAAATATTTTTGCTATATGCACCATATATATTTAAAAACAGATGTCCTTATAGTATAAAATGCACAACGTTTTACTTGCTTTTGATTAAAATTTATGATACTCCCAACGTATTGTTTATTAACAAGGGAGAAAAAAATGATTTCAATACTTATTTTACTTGCTGTTGCTGTATATGTTATACATGTATATAATCGTTTGGTAGCTACGCGTCAACGCGTAAGTGAAGCGTGGAGTACTATAGACACACAGCTTAAACGTCGTTATGATTTGATTCCTAATTTATTGGAAACAGTAAAAGGATACAAGGAGTACGAAAAGACAACGTTTGAAGCTGTTGTTAAGGCAAGAAATGCAGCAATGAATGCAACATCAGTAGATGTTAAAGGAAAAGCTGAGCAAACTTTATCTGGTTCATTGAAGTCTTTATTTGCATTGTCAGAGAGTTATCCTGCATTGAAGGCAAATACACTTTTCTTAGAGTTACAACAAGAACTCGTTGATACAGAAGATAAAATTCAGGCTACACGCCAGTTTTACAATACTGTTGTATTAACATACAACATCAATGTTGAAACATTTCCTGGTAACATTTTTGCTAAACATTTCAATTTTCAACAAGCCAAGTTTTTTGAAATGGACGCAGACGAAGTTAAGGCTGCCAGAAAAACTCCAGAAGTGAAATTTGATTAAGATGCAATCAAGAGATATTTATGGACACATTGCAAGCAATAACCGAAAAATAGTAGGCCTTGTTTTGTTGTTTCCTATAATGTTAATAGCTTCTGTTTATGTCTTCTTTATCTTGCAGGCGTTTATAAGTGGTAAGCCATTTATTCAGGCAATTCATGAGATTAATGAAAATTTAATTGAAATTTTGCCACTTATATTAATATTAGCAACTATCTTAACATTGGCGTCATTTAATTTAGGTGATAAAATGATGTTAATGTTTGCTGGAGCAAAAATTTGCCCTAAAGATAAAAAGTACACACAAATTCATAAGATGGTGGAAAATATAGCATTAAAAGCCGGTATTCCAGCGCCTAAAGTTTATTTAATTTCAGATGAATCATTAAATGCATTTGCCACTGGATATTCTCCAAAATCAGCATCAATTTCATTAACAACAGGAATTGTTGAAAAGTTAGAACCTATTGAATTAGAAGCTGTAATTTCTCACGAAATAGGGCATATTATGAACAGAGATATTCGTCTCAATATGTTTGTGATTACAGGTATCGGCATAATTGGTACGTTGGGAGATTATTTTATACGTGCATCACGTCGTAGCCGTAATCGTAGTTCTAGCAAAAATGGACGGAAGTCAGCTATATTATTCCTAACAATTGGATTAGCTTTTTATTTATTTAAGTATTTGGTAGCGCCGTTTATTCAAATGGCTTTATCTCGAACTCAGGAATTTCAAGCAGATGCAACAGGGGCTTATATAACTCGTCATCCACAGGCTTTAGCTAGTGCGCTAGAAAAAATAGCTGTTGATCCTAGGTTAGAATCACTAGATTCGTCTACTCAAATGGCGAGTGCATGCATTTGTAATCCTTTAAAAAAAATAGGTGGATTATTAGATACACATCCGTCTATTCAAGAACGAGTTAAGCGATTGCAAAATATGGCACATTTCTATTAAAATCGAACACAAAAAAAGACTTCTAAAAAGAAGTCTTTTTTAATGGCGGAGCGTATAGGACTCGAACCTATGCATCCCTATTCAGGATGACGGATTAGCAATCCGCTGCATTACCACTCTGCCAACGCTCCGTAACTCAACAATACTTACATTAAGTTTTTTCTATCGTCAATAGTTTTTTTTACATATTTTATTATTTAATAAAAAAAAATACTTGTTAATTACATGTTAATTATATACCATTATAGTATATAAAAAAAATATTTTGGAGAAAATGAAATGGATCGCGAGTACAATTATATACAAAATCTAACAACAGAAGAAAGAAGAATTTTTATAAAATGCTTCTGTTGTATGGTTTATTCTGATAAAAAAGTAGTAAAAGAAGAAACTGATTTTTTAAGAAGTATTGGTAAAAGATACGAAGTAGAAGAAAGGGAAATTGTTTCAATTCTCCAAACCTTAAACAAAGAAGCTATTATGAGCGAGGTTACAGTTATTTCTGATAGAAAAAAGGGGATTCAATTAATTAAAGAGCTTTGCTATCTTGCAAACTCAGATACAGGTCTTGATGACGAAGAAATTGATTTCATTATTGATATTGCTGAAAAGTTAAATATTGAAGGTAATAAAATTAAAGAAATAAATAAATGGGTTTTAGATAAGATTGTTTTATTAAAAACCGGCGACATTATTTTTGAAAATGAATAATTATAAAGCCCACTTGGTGGGCTTTTTTATAAGCATTTTAAATTTGTATTTTATTAAAAGTTGTGATACAATCTCCGTATATTAAATCGGAGATACAAATATGCGTAAAGAAATTAGCTATGAAAAAATGTATTCTGCAATAAATGATGCTATTGCAAAATGTTATAATGTTAAAAATATTTCAGCTAAAGAACGGATGCTTGAGTATGTTGAAAAATATAATAACTTTTTTAGAAGTGGTGAAAAATTAGATTTATTTGATGAATGGCTTCCAACAGAAATGGAGGTAAAAAAGGCTCAAAAATTTTGCTCTCTATTAAATAAATACAGATTATCCATAGATATTTATAATGAAAAATCATATCCCTTACAAACTAACGAATATCAATATATGTATGATTGTCTTCAAGAATATCGTCCTCATATAAGCCAAGAAAATCAAGAAACAGCAAAAATTTTAGAAAAATGTATAAAAAGAAACCTTCCTCAATATAGAGAAGAAGTAATAATAGATGAATATAATCAACAAGCATTAATCTTAATTAAACAAACAAAATCAAAAGGCAAAAATAACTCAGAAAATGCAAGGAAAGTTTTAGCGTTTTTCAAATCAATAAACGAAATGGACATCAAGTCGTTTAAAGCATCTCCATTAAAAATAGAGCTATATACAAAATGCATAGATCTTATAAATCACCTACCAAAGGAAAAATATGGAAGAGTCGCTAAATTTGATGCAAAAATTAGATTGAATAAAGCTCTGTATGATACATGTTTAGAGTTGGGTGGTCCATATTTAAGTACAGCTAATTTTTATCTGCAAGAGGAGGAGCGATTTAAGAAAGCAAAAGCATCAACCAATCAACATCTTAATCAAGATAAGAGTAAAATAGCAAGAGATGAATACTTATATAAATAAACAAATAAAAAAATCCTGAAATTTCTTTCAGGATTTTTTGTTATATCAAAAGTCATTAAGCAGACTGTTTAGTTTTTACCTCATAAAGATTACTACTTTTACCTTTAACAGGTTTTACATGCCAAATATTTTTAGCATATTCTTCAACAGATCTATCACTAGAGAAATAGCCCACTCTTGCAACATTTAATATTGCTTTTTTAGCCCAGTTCTCTTTATCAAGATAAGTCTTCTCAGCTTCTTTCATTGCGCCATTAAGAGCTTCTAAATCAGCTAACACAAAGAAGTAGTCTCTATTTAATAATTCATCAAATATAGGCTTAAATAACGATGGAATATCTTTTTCGCAGAACATATTAGAATTTACAGCATTTAGAATACGTTTAACATATTCAGATTCTTCATAAATTTTGCGAGGATTATAAGTTGGGCGCATTGCATTAATCTCATTTTCTTTTAATCCAAATAAGAAGAAGTTATCTTCACCCACTGCTTCACGAATTTCAATATTCGCTCCATCATATGTACCAACAGTTAAAGCCCCATTCAATGCGAATTTCATATTACCAGTACCAGAAGCTTCAAATCCAGCTGTAGAGATTTGTAAGCTTACATCAGAAGCAGGTATTAAAACCTCAGCCACAGAAACCTTATAGTCTGGGATAAATACCACCTTAAGAGTATCGCCAACTCTTGCATCATTATTAACAACATTAGCTACATTGTTAATGAGTTTGATTACAAGTTTAGCAAAAGCATACGAAGGAGCAGCTTTACCCGCAAAAATATATGTTTTAGGGCAAGTTGGTCTAACATTGTCACGAATAATAGCAAGATATTCACCAATAACTTGTAAAATTGCCATAAGTTGTCTCTTGTATTCGTGAATGCGTTTTGCTTGAACTACAAACATAGAGTTTGTTGTAATAGCAACATTTGTACGTTTGAATATTTCATGACGTAATAATTCTTTGTTTTCTTTCTTGATTTTGATAAACTTTTTAACAAAATCTGCATCATTTACAAAGTTTTCTACATTTTCTAATAGGTCAAGATTTCCAATCCAATCTTTACCAATCTTATTAGAAATAAGAGTTGCTAAGTTTGTATTTGCATGCAACAACCAACGTCTTGGTGTAATACCATTAGTAACATTTGTAAATTTCTCTGGCCATAATTCATAAAATTCTGGCACTAAAGATGTCTTAATCAATTCAGAGTGAATTTTTGCAACACCATTTACAGAGAATGAGCCAACAATAGAAAGGTTAGCCATGCGAATAACTTTGTTATCACCTTCACCAGAAACAATAGATACTTTTTCTAGTTTTTCATGATTATCGCCAAATTTCTCTCTAGCAAATTCTATAAATCTACGGTTAATTTCGTAGATAATTTGTAAGTGACGAGGCAACATATGGTCAAAATATTTAACAGGCCATTTTTCTAATGCTTCAGGCAATAATGTATGGTTAGTATATGCAAATACTTTTGTTACAATATTCCATGCATCATCCCATTCTTGGCTATAAACGTCTAACAATAAACGCATCATTTCAACAATAGCAAGAGCTGGGTGAGTATCGTTTAATTGAATACATACAGCATCTGGCAATTTATCAAAGTCATTACTCTTTTCTAAAAATCTTCTAAAGATATCTTGAACAGCGCAAGAAATGAAGAAATATTGTTGAGATAATCTCAAAGCTCTACCAGATTCGATAGCATCAGATGGATATAAAACTTTTGAAATAGATTCTGTTCTAATTTTATCTTCAACTGCTTCAATGTATCCACCGCTGTTAAAGATATCCAAATCAAATTCTTCGTCAGTTTTAGCAGAGAATAAACGTAAATAGTTTACAGATTTGCCATCATATCCAACAATAGGGAAATCGTAAGGAATACCATATAATGTATGAGTATTAACCCACGCATAAGTATCTTTTCCATTAGCATCTCTGTAAGATTCTACATTACCAAACATTGGCACATTAACTTGTCTATCAGGTCTTGCTAATTCCCATGGTGAGTAGTCAGAAAACCAGTTATCTGCTTGTTCAACTTGCCAACCATTTTCAAATTTTTGCTTAAACAAACCAAATTGATAGTTAATACCATATCCAAATCCAGGAAGCCCTAAAGATGCCATGGAGTCAAGATAGCAAGCTGCAAGCCTTCCCAAACCACCATTACCCAAAGCTGGATCATATTCAGTATTGAAAATCTCTTCTAAAGAAAAATCTGGAAAATCATCTAACTTAATATCTTTTAATAAGTCGTATAACCCTAAATTATGTAAGTTATTTTCCAAAGAACGACCAATAAGATATTCAATTGAAAGATAATAAACACGTTTAGCAGATTTTTCATTATAGCGAGCCATAGTATTATACATTTTATCTAAAGCAAATTCTCTAACAGCTAAAGATATCGCATATAAAGCCTCTTCTTTAGTCAATTCACAAGCTCTTTTACCAATAAAGTACTTAATATAGTGCTCTATAGATAATTTCAAACGAGCCTTGTTAATTTCATCAGTGATTTCTAAGTTGCTTTTTTTCAAAATACAATCTCCCTAATTTAACATTCTTTACTATTCACAAAACTATAGCAAAATTGATTGAATTTTCGTTAATAATATAAGATTATTTTAAAAAATAAAAACATTGATTGTTAATTTTTTAACAATTATAGTGATATCAAGTATGCAAAATAAAGTTTTTTTGTTTTAAAATGAGGGAATAAAATGATGAAAAATAAATATATTATGGCTTTTATTTTGATGTGTTCAACATCACTTTCTGTTAATGCAGAAACTTTAACATCAGCATTAGAAAAAGCTTATGAATATAATCCAGCATTAAAATCAGCAAGAGCATCAAGAGGTGCTGTAGATGAAAACATTGCCCTAGCAAAATCAGGATATCGTCCAACTTTAAGTATAGAAGGTGCATATGTAGAAAAGCAAGTTAATACAAATGCAAGTGTTAATGGTGTTCATCAAAAAACAGTAGATGGATATGCAAGAACTCTATCTGCAACAATTTCTCAACCAATTTTTAGAGGTTTTAAAACTATAAACTCTATAAATTCTGCAAAAAATTATGCAAGAGCAGCACAAGCAGGGCTTATGCTTTCAGAACAAAATGTTTTATTTGGTGCATCAAGAGCATATCTTGATGTTTTGCGTGATGAAGCTATTGTAAATCTTCAAAAAAATAACGAAAAATTATTAAAAAAAGAACTAGATGAAACAAAAGAACGTTTCAAAGTTGGTGAAGTAACTACAACTGACGTATCTCAAGCTGAGGCTAGTTATGCATCAGCTCGTTCACAATTAATAACAGCTGAAGGTAATCTAGAAACATCACGTGCTGTATATATACAAATTATTGGATCAGAACCTAAAGATATTAAAGATCCTAAAGATATTGAAAAGCTATTTCCTCAAAGCTTAGATGAAGCATTAAAATATGCAAAAGAACACAGTTATTCTGTTTCTGCAGCAAGGCATAATTTAAGAGCTAAAAAATACGATGTAAGTGCATCAAAAGGTGACTTGTTGCCATCTGTAAACGCATACGCAACAGCCGGTAGATTAAAAAATGAAAACTACGCTTATGATAAAAACCCAACAAATGATTCTGTTGAGTTTGGTGTAACATTTTCAATGCCAATATATAATGCAGGTGCAAGTAGGGCAAAAATTCGCCAAAACAAATACTATCGTTGGCAAGCTCAAGAAGAACTCATGAGTGCGCAAGATGCTCTTTTATCAGATATAACTAGCTACTGGGAATATTTAAGTGCAAATAAAGAAAAAATAGCCTCAGTTCAAGCTCAGGTAAAAGCGTATCAAGTAGCCTTAGATGGAGTTAGAGAAGAAGAAGCTCTTGGTAATCGCACAGTATTAGATGTATTAAACCAATATCAATATCTATTAAATTCAGAAGTTGAAGAAGTAACTACTCGCCATGACTACTACGTATCAGGTTTTGCGTTATTGCAAGCAATGGGTAAACTTACAGCCAAAGATTTAAATTTAAATGTTGAATTATATGATGCATCTGCTAAATATAAAGAAACATCAGATAAATGGTTGTCTACTAATATTGATAAACAATAAAAGGATTACAATAAATGTCTAAGCAAGATACAATAGATGAAACAACTGAAAATATACGACAAAGTATTATTGATACAAAAGCTTTCAAACAAAAAGAAAGATATTGTATCAGAGATTTTAGTGGAGACATCTTTGACTTAACATCTGATATGTTAGTTAGAAATAATAAAGAAAATAAAGATGCTGAAGATATAGATGGTGTTGCAGAGCAAATTTTGCGAAAATATGAAAAACTTTTATCTGTAAAATAATAAAAAGGCAGGTTGTCCTGCCTTTTTTATTTATGTACTTTTGCAATCGTTAGCGTGTCAACAGATTTTGCTCCAGCTTTTAAGAGAGTTTTTGCGCATTCTTTTAATGTAGAACCCGTTGTATATACATCATCAACCAATACGATTCTTTTGCCTTTTATTTTTTCGCTATTTTCAATATAAAAAGCATCTTTAATATTTTTTATTCGTTGTTTGCTGGTGCATTCTATTTGTGGTTTTGTATATTTTCCTTTTTTTAAAACATCATACATAACATCAATTTTACATAATTTAGATAGCTCTTTTGCAATAATAGCAGATTGATTATATCTTCTTTTAAAAAATCTAGTAAAATGCATAGGCACAGGTATTATCACATCGCAATCTTTTTTCCAAATATCTGTACCAGCTAAAAACATCCAATTTGCAAGTAGTTTTTTATTTTCAATATGTGATGCAAATTTAAAATCTAATATAATTTTTTTTGAAAATTCATCATAAATAACGGCAGATCTGCTTATTCTAAAACAACTTTGTTTGGTTGTATTCAAGCATTCTCCACAAACTAAATCATTTGATATATTATGCTCTAAAGGTTTGCCACATTTTTTGCAATATGGCGCAGTAATAAAATTAATTTTTTTCAAACATTCAACACATAGCGCATCGTCATTATTAATAACCTTACCACAGTTCAAACATCTAGGAGGTAAAATGAAATTAATGATTTTTTTTAACATTTTTTTCATAGTTTAAGAAGTTCTTCTTTTAGTTCGCTAATATTATTTACAACAATCATTCCACTATTTTTTAACAATTCTAATCGTTGTTTTGTATTATATTCATCACCATAAATAACTTCAGATGAAATGCTATTCATATCAGATAATGGAGTTGGATCTTCAAGCATTAATGCAATAATTGGCTTCTTTTTCTTTATGTTTAACAGTTGCTTTGCTGTTTCTAGTTCATAATAGCCCCCAATACCTCCAATTAAAACAATAGCTTTTGTTTTTTTATCTTTATTAAATTTTTCAATAATATTTATATGGTTTGAACCAATAATAAAGTCATCTCCTAAGCCAACAACAGTTGATTCTCCAAAACCAAGTTTATTTATTTCTAAAATAACCTCATAAGTAAGTGTTGAAGATCTTGAAACAATGCCAATATTTCCAGTTCCGTCAAATATATCCGGAAAAATTCCCATATATGCTTCAGTTGGTGTTATTACACCAGGAGTATTTGGACCAATTAAAATAGTATCAGAGTTTTTTAATTTTTCTTTTACTTCCATCATATCGCTAACAGTAATACCTGAAGTAATAACAACTATAAGCTCCATCTTAGCTTCAATAGCTTCAATAATTGCATCTTTTGCATTTTTTGCAGGAACAAAAATCATAGAAGCTGTAGCCCCTGTTTTCTTTTTAGCATCTTTAACTGTTTTATATAAAGGAATACCTAGGTGTTTATTTTCTTTTTTGTTTGGAACAACGCCTGCAACAATGTTTGTTCCATATTTAATAGCTCTTTGTACGTGAAAAGATGCTTGCGTACCTGTAATACCTTGAACTAAAACTTTGGTTTTTTTATCAATAAGAACAGACATTAAAAATCCTCCTCAATAGCTTTTTTCAACATACAAAGACCAGATGTTGTATCATTTACAATTTGTAGAGGTAATTTAGAATTTAAAAGAATTTCTTTTGCATCATCTTTGTTTGTTCCTTCAAAACGAACCACTAAAGGTATGTTAAGCCCCAAATCATTTGCAACAGCAATAATTCCATCTGCAATTAAGTTACATCTTAAAAAACCACCCAAAATATTTATAAAAATACCATCAACTTTTGGGTTAGTCATAATAAGCTTAATACTTGCAGTTATTTTATCTCTATCAACACCACCTTTTAGGTTCAAAAAACAAGCAGTATCTAGTCCAATATTTTTTGCCTCATTTATCATATTAATGGCAACCCCATCACCATTAACAATAATACCAATACCACTATTAAGCTCTTTATATTGGAAGCCGTATTTTGATGCAATTAATTCTCTTTCATCAATTTCAGCATCATCGGCTAAAGCAACAATATCTTTATGTTTATGTAATGCATTAGTATCAAAACACATTTTCGCATCTAATGCCCAAATCTCGCCTTTTTTATTAACTCCTATAGGATTTAATTCAATCAATGTTGCATCATAATCATGAAATAATTTAATAAGATTATTTATAAATGATTTTAATTCTTTATATTCAAAAGGTTCTCCCATAAAGCTAATTAAAGCATCAAGTTGTTCTTTAGTTATTGCAGTTTGAGTTCCCAAATTTAATTTTAAAACATCACTACTTTTATCCAACAGCAGTGTTTTTGAATCTTCATTTTTTTCAATAACTGGAATTGCTAACAAAAACACTCCAGCAGAAACCCAATCAATTACCAAGCTAATATAAAATTTTCTAACAGTTTTAACAAATTCTTCAATATAAACCCTACTAACAAGTCTTCCTTTATTTCCAGTCTGATTTGTTATAAGCATATTTTCTAACATGCTATCAGCATTATTCAAAACATCATCAATAGTTTTTGATAATCTAATACCACCTTTTTTACCGGCTCTTTTATCAGAAAAAATTCCACCATCTCTTGAGCCAGCCTGAATTTGTGCCTTAACGACCCAAGGGCCTTTCTCGGATATTTTTTTTGCACCAATTACTGCCTCATTTGGGGTATAAGCAACCACGCCACTAGGAATTCTCAATCCATATTGCTTAAAAAGTTTTTTAGTCTGATATTCGTGAATATTCATTCTAACCTTTCAAAGAGCTTTGAGCATAAAATCTTATTTTATCAACCATAGACAACATTCCACTTCTTCTATTAGAAGAAACATGTTCTCTTAAACCTAGTTTATCAAAAATTTCTTCAACATCAATATCTAAAATCTCTTGTGCAGATTTATCTTTAAATATTTCCAAAACAACAGCGATGATTCCTCTAACAATTATAGCATCACTATCACCTTCAAAATAAAAGTGATTGTTATCAAAATGAGGTATAATCCAAACTTGAGATTGACATCCAGATATTTTCCACTCATCAACTTTTTGTTCATCGCTAAATCTAGGTAAAGCATTTCCCAATTCAATTAGATATTTATATTTGTCTTCCCAAGATTCTAAAAACGAAAAATCATCAATCAAATTTTCAATACTCATTATCCATCCCCTACAACATTTCAAGCATCATTCTTGCTTCTTCGCTTAATCTTTCTAATGTCCAAGCTGGTTCCCATACCACTTCAACCTCAATCTTTCCCACACCTTCAATCGTTCCAACAGCATCGGCAACTTGTTGAGGCAATACTCCTGCAACAGGACACCCTGGAGCTGTTAGTGACATATCAATATGAATATTGCCATTTTCTTCTTGGTTTATTTTATATATAAGCCCTAAATCATATACATTAATAGGTATTTCTGGGTCAAAAACAGTTTTTATTGCTTCAATAATATCGATCGTTTTTGCAATAACAAAATCACCTTCAAGTTCTTTTCCTGCATATGCTTTATATACAGGTGGTTCTTCATCATCTACACTCATAGCTTGAAGTAATTGAGCTTCGTTTTCATTAATATTTTCTAATTCTTTTTCAGTATTTGTCATTACGTCACTTCTCAAATAAAAAACTTCTTTGCTTTATATAATGTTTCAATCAAAATATCAATATCTTCTTTGGTGCTATAAATTCCAAGAGATGCTCTAGTTAAAGAATTATATCCAAGTTTATTTACTAATGGTTCAGCACAAAAGTGTCCGGTTCTAACCCCAATACCTTCTTTGCCTAAAACAAAAGCTAAATCTTGTGGGTGAATTCCATTTATATCAAAAGAGAAAACCCCTCCTTTGTTTTTTGCATTTCCAATAATTTTTAACCCATCAACTTCTTGTAATTTTAGTGTCGTATATTTCGTTAGTTCTTGTTCGTGTTTTTTTATATCATTAATATCAAAATTGTTTAAATATCTAATAGCTTCGCCAAGGCCAATAGCTTGCACAATGGCCGGTGTTCCTGCCTCAAATTTTTGAGGAGGTAGTCCAAAAATAGTTTTATCATAATAAACATGTTCAATCATATCCCCACCAAATTGATAAGGTGACATTTTTTCTAAAATATCATATTTAGCATATAAAACCCCAATGCCAGTTGGTCCATAAAGTTTATGCCCCGAGAATACTAAGAAATCACAATCAATATCTAAAACATCAACTTTATCGTGGACAATAAATTGACATGCATCAATAAGAACTTTTGCGCCAAATTTATGAGCTTCTTTACATATCTCTTTAATGGGAAAAATTGTTCCTAATACATTTGACATAGCAGTAACTGCAACAATTTTAGTTTTTGATGTTAGTTTGTTAATAAATTTATCCCAAACAAACTCCCCATTTTCATCTAAATCAAAATATATTAGTTTAGCGCCTGTTTCTTTTGCGCATTGTTGCCATGTTACAAGGTTTGCGTGGTGTTCTGCTGTTGATAATAAAATCTCATCGTTAGCATTTAAATTATCCATACCAAAACACGATGCAACAATGTTTATTCCCTCTGTAGCGTTACGAGTAAATATAACCTCACGCTCACTTGATGCATTTATAAAGTTTTTTATAAGTTTACGTGATTCTTCATATCTATTTGTAATTTTTTCAGATAAATAATAACTCCCTCTGTGAACATTTGCATATTCATTTAAATATACATCCATCATTATATCAACAACACACTGCGGTTTCTGTGCAGAAGCAGCAGTATCAAGATATGTATTACGTTTTCCTTCTATTTTCTTTTCTAATATTGGAAAATCTTTTCTAATTTTATATGCATCAAACATTGTTTTTACCTCAAAAAAATTAGAGATAAGATATATCTCATCTCTAATTTTTTCAATAGTAAAAAAACTAAACTTTGCTAATTTTTTTATTAACCAACAATCATTGCTGTAAGTTCAGCTTCAGAAGCAACCTGGTCATCAACCATAGCAACAGCTTTGAATACAAAAATATTGCGTCTTGCTTTAACTTTTTCAACATGCATTCTTAATTGATCGCCAGGTTTAACTTGTTTTCTAAATTTAACTTCATTAACACCCATAAATAATACACTTCTAGAGCTATCTGCGTAGTTTTCATCTTGCGCAATTACTACTGCACCAGCTGTTTGCGCCATAGCTTCAATTTGTAATACTCCTGGCATTACAGGATTATTAGGAAAGTGTCCTTGGAAAAACTCTTCATTCATTGTAACATTTTTAATACCAATACCTTTTTCCCCTGGAACTTCAATCTCCAATCTATCCACTAACAAGAATGGATATCTATGAGGAAGCATCTTCATGATTTCTTCAATATGATATGTTTTAACAATCTCTGACATTTTAAACTCCTTAATTATTTTTTACTATTTTTCTGCAAAAATGCAACTTGGCGCATGAAATCTTTAATTGGAACAGTAGGTGTTCCCATTACAATGGCTCCTGGTTCAATATCTCTCATCACGCCAGATTGAGCTCCAACTTGAGCGCCACTTCCAACGTTTAAGTGGTCAGCAAAACCGGTCTGCCCGCCACAAACAACATAATCACCAAAAGTACAACTACCTGCAATACCTGTTTGTGCAACCAAGATACAACATTTACCAATTTTATCATTGTGTGCAACTTGAACCAAATTATCTATACGGCAACCATCTCCAATAATAGTATCATCAAGAGCACCTCTATCAATACACGCATTTGAGCCAACTTCAACATCGTTACCGATAATAACTCTGCCAACTTGAGGTATTCTCTTGTGTCTGCCATTTACAACCATAAAGCCAAAACCATCTTGTCCAATTCTAGCACCAGTGTAAATAAAACAATCATTCCCCATTAAACAATAAGAGATACTTGCATTGTTAGCAATTCTACAGTTATTTCCGATTTTACAACCTTGTCCAATAAAAGCATTTGCTTCAATCACACAATTATCACCAATCACAACATTATCTTCAATCACAACATTATGACCGATATAACAATCTTTACCAATTTTTGCTGTCTCAGCAATATGTGCACTCTCTTCTATTTTGGCATCATGCTTCATTTCTTCATAAAAAGCTTCCATAATAGAAATAAAAGCAAGTTTAGGGTTTTCTGAAATGAGAACAATAACACCCTCTGGTATAAGTTTGCTCAATTCTTGAGTTGTAACACAAGCCTTAGCTTTTATTAAAGATGCTTTATCCTTATTTTTCTTATCATAAAAGAAGCATAAATCATCTTTTGTAGCGCTTTCAATAGAAGCAATATTAACAATAACCTCTTTTTCAGCACTATCATCAACCAAAACAGAATTTGTTATTTTAGCTATTTCAGATAAGTTCATAGGTCCGTTATTTTTATAAAAAATTGTATCAGCCATTTTTTTTATCCTTTTTACAAACTTGTACCAAAGTTCAAACGGAACACTTCTGTTTCGTCATAATCTTCTTTAACAATAGGGAAACCAAAGTCGATATCAATTTTACCCATTGGAGAAGTCCACTCAAAACCGAAACCAACAGATACACGTGGTTTAGAAGAGTAATCAACATCTTCAGAGCTGATATCATCAGGTTTACCAATAGCACCAATATCAACAAACGTACGACCACGAATACCAAGCTCATCAAGTCCCAATGGGAATGCTAACTCAGCACCACCCCATAATACCCAATTACCACCAAGAGCATCTTTAGTAGATTTATCTCTTGCACCAATACCACCTGATTCAAATCCTCTCATTGTGTTTCCACCTAAGAAATATCTTTGAGAAAGTCTTGCATCTCTATCGCCATAACCGGTAACATATCCACCGTTAGCGAAGAACTTAAATGTATAATGATCTGATAATGTATAGAATTTATATGCTTTTGCATCAAATTTTATATATTTATCATCTCCCCCAAGACCAGATATATCATTACCAAATGATAAGTAATATCCATCACGAGGAGACATAGTATTATCTCTCTTGTCATATACTAAAGTTTGACCAATCACTGAATCTACAGAACTTCCTTCTTCTCTTTGAATATATTTAGAAGCGCTGCTAACATTTTTAATTTCGTCTTTCTTAAGTGTATAACGAATGTAGTGTGTGAAATCATCAGAATAATTCCATCCTAAACGTAATCTAGCACCCATTGAGTCTGTATCATAGTTACTCTCATCTTGATAATCTTCTATTTGATAGAATATATCAGTACCAGCACTTAATCTTCTATCCAAGAAATAAGGTTCTGTGAAGCTAAAGCTATAATCTGTAGTGCGTTGTGAAACACCTGCATTTAAGCTAACTTGTTGACCTTTTCCTAAGAAGTTGTTTTCTGTAATACCTGCTCTAACTAATGCACCATTAACTGTTGAGTAGCCAATACCAACATTAAAGTATCCAGTAGATTTTTCTTCAACATTAACATTGATATCTGCCTTATCATATCCAACACGCTCAGATGTAATATCAACTTTGCTAAAGTAATTTAATCTTTCAACGTTTCGTCTAGATTCTTTAATCTTCGCAGCGTTAAATACATTACCTTCAGCAATTCTAAACTCTCTTCTAATTACCTCATCAAGGGTTCTGTTGTTACCAGTAATGTTAACTCTATTTACAAAGATTTTTTCATTTTCTTTTACGTTAAATACAACGCTTAATTTTCCAGATTCTCTATCTTTTGTTATTGTTGGTTCAATCTCAACAAAAACAAACCCTTTGCGAGATAATTCATCGGTTAGTTTTGCAACTGTTTTTTCAACTTCTTCTGCATTATACCAATCGCCAATATCAAAAGAAACATGTTTATACAAACTATCTGTATCAACATCAGAAACAAAAGAGCGAATTTGTAAGTTGTTTACTTTGTATCTTGTTCCTTCATCAATAGTAAATGTTAATACAAAAGAAGTCTTATCACGAGAAAGTTCTGCAATTGCAGAAAGAACTGTAAAGTCAGCATAACCACGCTTGTTATAGAAACGTCTTAACAACTCTTGGTCGTAATTCATTTTTTCTTTATCAAAGTTTTCAGCGCTTGAGAACAATCTATACCAACGACTTTCTTTGCTCATAATTTCAGCTTGTAAGTCTTTACCTGTATAATGCTTATTACCAATAAAGTTGATAGTGTCAATTTTAGCTTCAGGGCCTTCTTCAATTTCAAAAATCAAATCTACACGGTTATCAGATTTTTTTATGATTTTAGGCTCAACTGAAACACCATATCTACCAGCTCTTTTATAAACTTCTAAAATACGTTGAACATCTTGTTTTACTTTGGGTTTGCTGAAAACTGAACGAGGAGCAGATTGAACTTCAGATTCTAAAATTTTATCATCAATTTTATTGTTTCCATCAAAAGCTCTTATCCCAATAACTGGATTCTCTTTAACATTAATTTCTAAAGTTGTTCCAACAGTATTAAAAGAAATATCACTAAATAATCCTGTGTCATAAAGTCTACGCAACGCATTGTTTAGTTCTTCACTTGAAACACTCTTACCTTTGTTGATTCCCGCATAAGATAAAGCTGTCTCTTTCTCAACTCTTTGAAGTCCTTTTACGTTAATGTTGTTTATAACTCCTTGAGCCATAGCGTTGCTGCAGATTAAAAGAGTTAATAAAGAAATTCCAGTTAATTTAAATTTCATATTTTTATCCTCAAAATCTATTCAAACCATCTAGTTATCAGGTGCTTAACATCATTCCATGTAGCATACACCATCAAAAACAAGATAAAACCAAGACCAACCTTAAACAAATATTCTTTTATTTTTGCGTTTAATTCACGTCTTGATACTATTTCTAACAAATAAATTATAACATGTCCACCATCAAGTAATGGGATTGGGAATAAGTTTATCAAACCAAGGTTAATTGATAACAAAGCCATAAAGTTTATAAAGTGTAAAAAGCCTCTTGTTTTTGATATATCGCCAGACATTTCAGCAATTCTGATTATTCCACCAACTTCTTCTCCAGAGCGCTCACCAGAAATTATTTGACCAATACCTCTAATAGTCATTTCTGTAACACTATAAAGTTCATTAAATGATTTTTTTACAGATAAAATGAAATTAAAGTTGTCTTGGATTTTGCCAAATTTTTTAGCCTCACCTTTAATCCCTATCATGCGTCTTTTAATAGGTTCTTCTGTTTCATCAAATGCGTATTCCATATATTCTAAAGGCATTGTTAAGGTAATAATTTCTGTATTTCGGTTAATTTTTAGAGTAACATTATCAACAGCAATACTAACCTCTTTACTGATATCATTCCACTCTTTTATTTCAACGCCATTTACTTCAATGATTTCATCGTTTACTTTAACTCCTGCTTTTTCTGCAGGTGAGTTTTCAATAACTCCTGTAACAACAGCAGGAACCTCATAAGTTCCAACAAAATAGAATAATCCAAAAAACACAAAAAACGCAAAAAGATAGTTAAAGAAAGGTCCAGCAATGGCTATAGCTAGCTTTTTTATTGGTTTTTGAGTTGCAAAAAGATGTTTTTGTTCCTCTTCAGTATACTTGCTTAAATCAACTTCAGTTGTAGATGATTCATCAGCATCTCCTAAAAATTGGCAATATCCACCAAGAGGTATTGCAGATAATTTCCAAACAGTGCCTTGTTTGTCTGTTGTACTCCACAACTCTTTGCCAAATCCAATTGAAAAAGCGCTAACACTAACACCAAGTTTTCTTGCAACAATAAAATGTCCAAATTCATGAACAAAAACAAGTACACCTAGTAGCAAAAGAAAAGGTATAACATAATAAACAGTATTAATAATCCATTCCATAATATTTTTCCTTAATTATTTAAATGAAACTAATGTAAAATAGTAATAAGCAATTGGTGCAGCGAAAATTAATCCATCAATTCTATCAAAAATACCACCATGACCAGGAATTAATGCGCTACTATCTTTTATGCCTAAATATCTCTTAATAGCAGATTCTATTAAGTCGCCAATTTGAGAAACAATAGCAATTAAAACACCAAGTTGAGCATATTTTAATTGTTCACTAATAGGGAATGGTAAGTTGTAAATATTTTTTGTTATGTACATATAAATAAAACTAACTGATGCAGCCAAAATTGCACCACCAATTAAACCAGACCAAGTTTTATTTGGACTAATTTTGGGTGCCAATTTAGGTCCTTTTAAGTTTGAGCCTACAATATATGCGCCAATATCAACACTCCAAACCATTAGTATAAACCAAAGTGTCATAACAAAGCTTGCTTTTTCACCAGGTATACTTCCAAAAGCATCGAACAAATAATACATCCAATACAATGCGCCAACACCAATGGAGATATATGGAACACCTAGAGTTATAAGATTTCTGTGTTGTTCTTCTTTTGCCTTGTGATAAACAAAGATTGCTGTTGCAATAATTGTAGATAGTAAAACCCATTTATTCATTATAAATAACGAACATCCTAACGCAAAAGTATAACAAACAGCATATGTGCTATTTTTTTTGTTTGGAACCATAGAAGACCACTCCCAAGAAAGAAGAGCTCCTACAAAAAATATTAATATATCAACATAAGGGTGTCCAGAACGTAAAGCACCTATCACAATAGGAATCATAACAAGTGACGTCAATATTCTTTTTTGCAATGATGTTAGTTCAGTTTTTGCCATATCTTCTCTCCCGAGTATTAAATTTTTTAATAATGTCTAAAAGTTCATCTTTATTAAAGTCCGGCCAAAGAGTATTTGTAAAAAATAACTCTGTATAAGCAATCTGCCATAATAAGTAGTTGCTAATTCGTTGCTCTCCACTTGTTCTAATTAAAATATCTGGGTCTGGTATATCTTTTGTGTAAAGATAAGATGAAAACATTTTTTCATTAATCTCATCAATGTTTATATTTCCATCAACAGCATCTTTGGTAATGTTTTTAACAGCGTTTATCATTTCGCATCGTGAACCATAAGAAAGCGCAACGCATAATGTTAAATCACTATTCTTAGCAGATTCTTTTTCAAGATACTCTATCTTTTCTATAATATCGTTAGATAGCATATATCTTTCCCCGATAAACAATAACTTTACATTGTTATCCATTATCTCTTTAAATTCTTTATCAAGATACTCTCGAAGCAGTCCCATTAACGCATCAACTTCATCTTTAGAACGTTGCCAATTTTCGGTAGAAAAAGCATATAATGTTAGAAACTTAACGCCAGATTCTTTCATTGCTCTGGTTATGTTTATAACATTTTCAGCCCCTTTCTTATGTCCAAATGTTCTAGGCATTCCTCTTTTTTTTGCCCATCGCCCATTTCCGTCCATAATAATGGCAATATGCTTGCACGAATTAGTAGTTTCTTCCATAGCTTTATACTTGTAAAATATCTTTTTCTTTTTGCTCTAAAGCTTCATCGATTCTTTTAATTGAATCATCAGTTAATTTTTGGATTTCGTTGCTATATTTTTTTTCATCATCTTCAGAAATTAAGTTATCTTTTTTAAGTTTTTTAATCTCATCAAGAGCGTCTCTTCTAATGTTTCTAATAGCAATTTTATTTTGCTCTGCATATTTGCCAGCAACCTTAGATAGCTCTTTTCTTCTTTCTTCAGATAGAGGAGGGATTGGAATACGAATAAGTTGACCGTCAGAAACAGGGTTTAATCCTAAGTCAGATTCTCTCAATGATTTTTCAACAGCTTTTGCTAAGCCTTTATCCCAAACGCTAACAGATAATGTTCTTGCGTCAGGAACGCCAATTGTTCCAACTTGAGCGATTGGAGTAGGGCTACCATAAGCTTCAACCATAATGCTATCTAACAAACTAGCATGAGCACGACCAGCTCTTAATCCTCCAAAATCATTTTTTAATGTTTCTAAAGTCTTTTCCATGCGTTCACTAGTGTCTTTTTTTATTTCATTAAAATCTGACATATTACCTCACTTAATTGTTGTAAAATTACCTTTTTCGTTTAATGCGTTTAAGAGGGAGTTTTCATCCTCTTGTTTGAATATAATAATTGGTAGTTTGTTTTCTCTTGCCATAGATATTGCAGTCATATCCATAACCTTTAATTCTTTTGTGATTACTTCTTCATATGATATAGATTCGTACCTTTTAGCTTTAGGATTCTTTTTTGGGTCGCTATCATATACACCATCAACTTGAGTGGCTTTAAATAAAGCATCGCACTCAGCTTCCAATGCTCTTAATGTAGCTCCTGTATCAGTGGTGAAGTATGGGTTTCCAGTTCCACCAGCAAAAATTACAACTTTACCTTCTTTAAGCAAGTCGTGTGTGGCTCTATATGAATATGTTTCAACGCTTTGAGGTACAGCAAGTCCTGATAATATTTCAGCAGGTATACCTTTGCTGATTAAGGTGCTTTTTAGAAATAGCGCATTTATTATTGTAGCTAACATTCCTGCCTGATCTGCAACAGGTCTTTTAACTGCTTTGTTTTTGTTGTTGACGCCTCTATAAAAGTTTCCACCACCAATAACAATGCAGAGTTCAATGTTTTTTTTATAAACCTTCTTAATGCTGTTTGCTACATATTCTAACACATCTTCGTCAATACCAAAAGATTGCTTGCCCATCAAGCCTTCACCTGATAGCTTTAGAAGTATTCTTTTATATGTGTTACTCATAAACCCTCCACGATAACAAACTTATCTTGCGCCATATATTAAACAAATAAATTGTTTTGTCATTAACTTTTTTAAAAAATGTAAAAAATAATATAAAATATGGACTTTTTTATAAAACAAGTTGAATTTTTTTTAATCTTATATAATATCAAACAAAATTAAACATATAGGAGAACGTTTATGTCTATGGAGCTAGTTTATATTCTAAGTGCAGTTTTTGGTTATTTTGTGGGTTCGATTCCTTTTGGTTTGCTTCTTACAAAAATGGCTGGTTATGGTGATATCAGAAAAATTGGATCAGGTAATATTGGAGCAACAAACGTTCTTCGTACAGGTAATAAAAGGTTAGCATTACTTACAGTTTTATGCGATGCTTCAAAGGCAGGCGTAGCAGCGTTAGTTGCTTGTAGTTTGTATGGTTGTGAAAATCCTAATGCATCTATGGTTTCTTTGGTTGCAGGTGCTTTTGGTGTAATCGGTCACAACTTCCCTGTATGGTTGAAGTTTAAAGGTGGTAAAGGTGTTGCATCAACATTAGGTTTTCTTTTAGCAACATGTTGGCCTGTAGCTTTGATCGCATTGGCTATTTGGTTGGTAATGGCTTTCACATTTAAGTATTCTTCATTGTCAGCATTAACAGCCGCATCTTTAGTTCCATTTGTAGCATATTTTCTTGCTCCAAATATGGATTACGTTGCAGTTTATACTGCAATAGTTTTATTAGTGATTGTTCGCCACCATGCAAATATAAAACGTTTGCTCAATGGTACAGAAAGTAAAATTAAACTCAAAAAAGAAGAAAAATAAGTGAAAAAAACAGATTTAGTTAAATATGTTCAGCTAATAAAAAGTCCAGGTGTTGGACCTATTACTTTCAAAAAGCTTCTTCAACAATATGGTGGTGTTGAAGAAGCTTTAAGCTTTCTTTCAACTAAAAAAGAAATATGCTCTGTATCATCAGCTCAACAGGAAATAATGTTAGCAGAAATAAACAATGTAAAGCTTATAACCTTAGAAGATGAAGAATATCCATATAACTTAAAACAATTAGAAGATTGTCCTCCTTTGTTATACGCTTTAGGAAACACAGATATACTAAAAAATGAAAATATGCTTGCAGTTGTTGGCGCTAGAAATGCATCAATAAGTGCGTGTAGATTGGCTGCAAATTTATCTAAAGAAGTTGCAGCAAATGGGATTGTTATTGTTTCAGGTTTAGCAAGGGGAATAGATTCGTATGCGCATAGTGGTGCGCTTTCTGCACAAGGGGCAACAATTGCTGTTCTTGGTACAGGTATAGATGTTGTGTATCCAAAAGAAAACGATTCGCTATATAAAGATATTGCAAAAAATGGTTTAATATTATCGGAATATCCATTTCATACTCAGCCACAGGCGCAAAACTTTCCAAGAAGAAATCGCATTGTCTCTGGTTTGTCAAAAGGTGTTTTGGTAATTGAGGCAGGCTTAAAATCTGGGTCTTTAATAACAGCAAACCTAGCTCTTGATCAGGGACGAGATGTTTTTGCAGTTCCTGGTGCGCCATACGATGGAAGGACAGCTGGTTGTAATAAACTTATAAAAGATGGTGCCGTCCTTGTAGAGCAAGCAAAAGACGTCTTGGAAAACTTCAATTATTCAGCAATTCCAGAGCCAATATCAAAATCACAAAAATCTAAAAATGCTAACTTGTTTGAATATTTGCTTGACAAAGAGGAAAATAATTCTGATATTCCCAAAGATGATAAATATGCCAAATTATTATCTCTTATTTCTGAGAATGGAGAATATGTAGATGATTTAATCAGAAACATTTCCCTTCCAACAGAAGAAGTTTTGATGATGATTGTGGAACTTGAGTTAGAAGACAAGATAATACGTCTTCCTGGTAATAAAATAGCTAAAACTTAAGGGGTTTTGAAATGAAGTTAGTTGTAGTAGAGTCTCCAGCAAAAGCAAAGACAATCAACAAATATTTAGGTAAAGATTACCAAGTTTTGGCAAGCTATGGCCATATTAGAGATCTTCCAAGTAAAGATGGTTCTGTTGACCCTAACGAAGATTTTAAAATGGTTTGGGAACTAAGTTCTGGTGGCAAAAAAAGATTAACAGATATAGTAAATGCTCTTAAAAATTGTGATACGTTAGTCCTCGCATCCGACCCAGATAGAGAAGGTGAAGCTATTGCATGGCATATATTAGAAGAATTGCATTCAAAAAAGAAATTAAAAGATAAAAAAATAGAACGTGTGGTGTTCCATGAAATTACCAAAAATGCTGTAACAGAAGCTATTCAAAATCCTCGTCAAATTGATGATAATTTAGTTTCTGCATACATGGCTCGTCGTGCTCTTGATTACCTTGTTGGTTTCACATTGTCTCCAGTTTTATGGCGCAAATTACCAGGTTCAAAATCAGCAGGTCGTGTTCAATCTGTTGCTCTTCGTTTAATTTGCGAAAGAGAAATGGAAATAGAAAAATTCAAACCAGAAGAATATTGGACAATAGATGTTGATTTAGGCACAAAAACAAATGCTTTAATTCCATCTCATCTCATCAATTTAGATGGTAAGAAATTAGAAAAATTTGATATAAATACAAAAGAAAAAGCAGAAATTGCTAAAGAAAAAATTGAAGCACAAGATTTTGAAATTGCAAAGATTGAGCGCAAAAAAGCAAATCGCTATCCAGCTCCTCCATTTACAACATCAACTCTTCAACAAGAGGCAGCTCGTAAGCTTAGATTCTCTGCTAAAAAAACAATGCAAGTTGCTCAAAAGTTATATGAGTCAGGTTTTATTACATATATGAGAACTGATGCTGTAAATTTATCAGCAGAAGCTATTGCAAATTGCCGTGAAGCAATCAAAAAATATTTCGGTGAGGATTATTTACCTAAACAACCAAAAGAATACAAAACAAAATCCAAAAATGCTCAAGAAGCACACGAGGCAATTCGTCCGGCAGATATTATGAATACTCCAAAGAAAATGGAGGAAAAATTAGATGCAGATTCTCATAAACTCTATGAGTTAATTTGGAAGCGTACAGTTGCTTGTCAAATGGAACCAGCTGTTATGGATAGAGTTGTTATTGATTCAATCTCAAAAGATAAGCAAATCTTACTTCGTGCCAATGGTCAGGTAATTGCTTTTGATGGTTTCTTAAAGCTTTATCAAGAAGGCAAAGACGATGCCGATGATGATGATGAAAATAGACTTCTTCCAAATGTAGAAGAGGGTGAAGATGTTTCTAAAAAACAAATCAAACCTGAGCAACATTTCACAACCCCACCTCCACGTTTTACAGAAGCAAGCCTTGTTAAAAAATTAGAAGAATTAGGTATTGGTCGTCCATCAACATATGCATCAATTATTGCTGTTCTTCAAGAGCGCAAATATGTTAAAGTTGAAAAACTACGCTTCATTCCAGAAGATAGAGGTCGTATTGTTACAATCTTTTTAGAAAACTTCTTTAAGCGTTATGTAGAATATGATTTTACAGCTCAAATGGAAGAACATCTTGATGATATTTCAGCAGGCTCTATGGAGTGGAAAAAACTTCTAACAGGTTTCTGGACTAAGTTTAATAATAATATCCAAGCTGTTCAACCTCTTCAGGTTAGTGAGGTTATAGATAAGATAGATGAAGTTCTTGCTTATCACCTCTTCCCTGAAAAAGAAGATGGTTCAGATCCTCGTCTTTGCCCAGAATGTGGTAAAGGTCATTTAAGCATCAAATTAGGTAAGTTTGGCGCATTCTTGGGTTGCTCAAATTATCCAGATTGTAAATACACAATGCCTCTAACAGATGTTAAAGATGAAGAAGAAAATGCAACAGAGAAAAAGCCAAATCCAGAAGATAAAATTTTGGGTCAACACTCTGGTCTTAATGTATATCTAAAAAAAGGACCTTATGGTTTTTATATCCAATTAGGCGAAGATGCAACAGCTCTAACCGAAAAACCAAAACGTATAGCTCTTCCAAAATTCTTAAACCCAGAAGAAGTTACATTTGAACACGCAGATACATTAGTTAGCCTTCCAAAAGATATTGGAAAAGGTATTACTATAAATATCGGTAAATTTGGTCAATATATCAAACAAGGTGGTAAATCACGTTCCCTAACTGGTCAAGATAATATCTTCAATATTACGTTAGAACGTGCCGAAGAACTATTAGAAAATGTTGCAGAAAAACCAGAGGCAAAAGTTTTGGGTCAACACCCAAAATTAAAAGCAGATATTCAAATAGCAACAGGTCGTTATGGTGAATATATCAAATGTGGTAAGAATAACTATCGCATACCTAAAGGTGTAGTTGCCAAAGACCTAACATTTGAAGAAGCCATAAAGATTATTGATGGTTCTAAATAAGATAAAAAAACACCCTAAATTGATAGTACAATTTAAGGTGTTTTTTTCTAGAGAGTTAGCCTATCAAATGAATGGCCTTTTAAGATCCTCAAGCACAAAACGAGGAGTGTTCTCGTAGAGGCAGTCCTCGTAGTAGTCGTCTTCCAAATAACGATTATCAAAATCTGTTATTATACCACACTCATGCAGCTTAATCATTACGTCCAGCGGGATTACTGAATTCTCAAAAATTCCTATAATTTTCGAGAATTTGTTAGCGTCACAATTATCACTAGAAAGGAGTTTGCAAATCTTTTCAACAAAGTATTCGTTGTCAAAATCTGCGTATCTTTCCAAGAAATCAGGGGAAATTTCCTGATTTAGCAGAGCCAGATAGGCTCGCTCGTGTGAAATCTCGCTTAGAACTGACGCTACAGTCTTAACAGTTATCAGCTTTTCAAACTTCGTATCTGAAGCGTTTCTCAGGCGGTTGAGGAACTCATGAGAAGGCGTGCCGTGTTTAAATAGACTTAAGATTGCCTTTGACAAGTGTAAATCAACCAGCATAAGCTGACCTTTAGGGCGTAAGCCGTTGCTCTTAATATAAGAACAGATGACGGTTTCTGCATCTTTTTCGCTAAGTACGTCAAAGACACCTGAAATCAATTGCGCTTCCTGCAAGTCATCAAGTCGAGTTGTTTCTGAGAACTCAACAAGTGTCTCAAAGTTGCCTTCGCTGAGTATCTCATTAAGTTTCTCTTCAGTTGATTCTATGACTACATCGGTAGCATAAGAGAAGAAGGCTTCCTCGTCAGAAAGTTTCTGATCAACTCTTTGGCGCATCTCGTCAAGAGATTTTTTTGCGTATTCAAGATACTGGTTCAGAAGATTCTTACTTTCTTTCTCCATTAACGAAATTTCCACTGAGCTACTCATGGAATTTTTTGTTTCTCTCATTTTTTTGTTTGTTTTAGGTTAATTACTTACTACCTGAATATATCAAATAGTTTTATCTCTATGTATATCTTAATAATCAATGCTAACCCAAATATTATTATTTTTTTTTGATTTTGTCAATACTTTTTGTGTGTATGTGAGTGGTTGGTTGGTTGTAATAAATTGATATTAAATATAAAAGATATTTATTTTTCACTTGACAAAAAAAGATGGGTGTAGTACATTACATGTAGAAAGTATTATGTTGTTAACGCCTCCAAGCCAAAAGCAAAGAGGCAGCCTACGTACTATAAATTCTAATAAATAATTTTTTTATAAAATATAACTGAAAGAGCACTAGCAACGCCGCCCGCCGATTACGTATCATAGGGATCAGAAGTAAGGTTAGAAATATAAAAAGAAAATTTAGCTGGAAATGTACATGGGTGTAAAATATTATGAAACTATGGAGAAAATTGTAGTTGCTATTGAAAAGACCAAGAGAGGATTTCCTGCAATATGGGAGCGCGGCGGAGCGTGTACCAATAGTGGTAGCGCTAGAATTATCGCAAAGAGCGACGGCTCAGTCCCCACAGCCGTTTATATCCCGACAGGCGGGCATCTATCAAACGGCGAACATGCCCTGATACCCATTCATATAGGGTATTATGTTGTATCGGTAGCAAAGCACCGGGACGATTTGGAGGTGTTAATCTTCAAAATCCATGAAATACAGGATAATCAGGCAATTTTGGAGAAGATTAACAGCTACGATAGAGGAGAGTGGGATAAAGATCCTGAAGATTTTCTCGGAGCAGCTATATCGGCAGCTATCCAAAAGGCAGATTGCTATCATTGCCGAAGGGCAATGTATGCCAAACTGAAAGAAAAAACTATCTAAGTTTTTTCTGTTTGAGAGAACAAGGCGAAGTTTTCATAAGATAACAGTAGCTAAACTAAGGATATATTTCCTTCAAACCACCTGCAAAGGTGGTTTTTTTTATGAAAAATTTTTACCAGAATATAAAAGTATTTATCCCACACTTCCTTCAAGGGAAATTTCAATAAGTTTTGTTGCCTCAATAGCAAATTCCATAGGTAGTTTTTGCATAACTTCTTTGCAAAACCCATTTACAATCAACCCAACAGCATCTTCCTCAGAAATGCCTCTTTGTTTGCAGTAAAATAATTGCTCATCACTAATTTTTGATGTTGTTGCTTCGTGTTCTAATATTGCAGAATTTGATGCGTTTTCAATGTATGGAACAGTATGCGAACCACAAGTTGTACCAATCAATAAGCTGTCACATTGAGAATAGTTGCGAGCACCACTTGCATTCTTGGCAACTTTAACCAAACCTCTATATGTTTGGTCAGAAAATCCTGCAGAAATTCCTTTAGAAACAATCCTAGAAGTGGTGTTTTTTCCTAGGTGAATCATTTTTGTTCCTGTATCTGCTTGTTGGCGATTGTTTGTTAATGCAACTGAATAAAATTCACCTTTAGATCCATCTCCTCTTAATATGCAAGATGGATATTTCCATGTAACAGCAGAACCCGTTTCAACTTGTGTCCAAGAAACTTTAGAATTTTCTCCATCACAAAGAGCTCTTTTGGTAACAAAGTTATATACTCCACCTTTACCGTCCTTATCTCCAGGATACCAGTTTTGAACAGTGGAATACTTTACTTCAGCATCTTTATGAACAAAAATCTCAACAATAGCCGCATGAAGTTGGTTTTCATCTCTTTGTGGAGCAGTACATCCTTCTAGGTAAGAAACATAACTTCCCTCATCTGCTACAATAAGTGTTCTTTCAAATTGTCCTGTGTTTTTCGCATTTATTCTAAAATATGTAGATAATTCCATCGGACACTTAACCCCTTTAGGGATATATACAAAACTACCATCTGTAAATACAGCAGAGTTAAGTGCAGCAAAAAAATTATCTGTATAAGGAACAACAGAACCCAAATATTTTCTAACTAATTCAGGATATTCTTTTATAGCCTCTGATATAGAACAAAAAATAACTCCGTGTTTTTTTAGTTGAGCTTTATATGTTGTGGCAACAGATACGCTATCAAACACAGCATCAACAGCAACAACTCCTGCTAAAACTTCTTGTTCTTTAAGAGGGATTCCTAACTTATTATATGTCTCCAAAATTTTAGGATCAACTTCGTCTAAACTTTGTGGTGCAACTTTTTGTTTTGGTGCTGAGTAATAATATAAATCTTGATAATCTATCTTATCATATTTTACTTTTGCCCAAGTTGGTTCGCTCATTGTTTGCCACTTGCGATATGCTTTAAGGCGAGATTCCAAAAGCCATTCAGGTTCTTCTTTTTTCTGTGAAATTATTTTTATAATATCTTCGCTTAATCCTTTTGGGATAACCTCAGAATCAATATCAGTAACAAAACCAAATTTGTATTTATCGCCACTTTCATCTTTAATTTCAGGCTTGTTGTTCATTGCTATTACTACCTCTCATCAAACATGACGCCAATATAAAATAATCAAATATAAAAATCAAGCAACTAATGTAGTTAAGTTTAACGAATATTTAGGTATTTAAGGTTAAATATAATACATAATAACAAAGGAAGAAACTATGAAAAAAGTTCTGGCAATATTTTTTTTAATACCACTACTTTCAGGCTGTTATGCAAGGCATAATGGTATCCCTTTGTTTAATGGATATGGCTATAAATTTACCCCGCAAAGTGTTGAAGTTCAAAAGGGTGACACCCTTTATAGTTTATCAAGACAATATGAAGTATCTTTAAGGGGGATTATTGAAGCAAACAATCTTTCTGCCCCATATAGCTTAAATGTTGGTCAAAAATTAAATCTTCCCATAAGAAAAACATATAAAGTTGCAAAAGGAGACACTCTTTTTAGTATCTCTAGAAAACATAATGTAGATATCACATCTTTAAGTAAATTAAATGATTTAAAAGCGCCATTCGAATTAAATGTTGGGCAGATTTTAATATTGCCAGATAGTCTATCTTCATCAAAAGATACTATTATGGCATCATCAGGTGGATCTTCGGCTTTTTCACTTAATAAAATATCCAAATCCACATCAGTTGCATCAGCTTCAACGCCCAAAAAAACATCAGCTAAAGCAGCTCCTCAAAAAAAATCTAATACCTCAACAGCACGTAAAAAAGTTTCAACATATAGGGCAAGTAAATTTATCTGGCCTGTAAATGGTAAGGTCGTTTCGGGTTTTGGTGTTGTAGGAAAAGGCCGTCGTAATGATGGAATTAATATTAAAGCTGTTTTAGGGTCAAATGTTAAAGCAGCAGATAAAGGTGTTGTTGCATATGCTGGAAATGAGCTAAAAGGGTTTGGAAATTTGGTTTTGATTAAACATCCCGATGGCTATATAACAGCCTATGCTCATAACGATAAATTGTTTGTAAAAAAAGGTCAATCAGTAATAAGAGGAGAAAAAATAGCAACTGTTGGAAAAACAGGAAGTGTTAATACTCCTCAACTGCATTTTGAGGTTCGAGCAGGTAAAAAAGCTGTAAATCCACGCTCATATCTTCCATAATTAGATTATTTATCCTAAAATCGATAAAAAACGTTGCAAATCTCTTTGTTTTGAGTTGTAACGGCGTTTTTTCTGGCTTAATATACATCCCACATAAATAATTTTAATGGAGATAAATATGTTTATATCAGAAGCAATTGCATCTCAAGGATCAGTAGCTATGCAAAATGGCTCAATGTCAGGTTTTTTCATTCAAATGATTCTTGTTTTTGCTATTTTTTATTTCATACTAATTCGTCCTCAACAAAAAAAGATGAAAGAGCATGAAAATATGTTAAATGCGATTCAGCCTAAAGATGAAGTTATTACAGGCGGTGGTATCAAAGCTAAAGTTGTAAAAGCTGATGCTGAAACTTTAACAGTTGAAATCGCTAAAGGTGTTGAAGTTGTTGTAACTCGCTCAAGTATTCGCGAAGTTATTTCTGATAAAAAATAAAGTAAAGAGAAAATAAAATGTATAATTTATCATTAAAAAGAATAATTATGATTTTAGCAGTTTGCGCTCTAGGTGTCTTTTATTCTGTGCCAAACTTTGTTAAAGATCCAAAAACAACCCTACCTTCTTGGTGGCAGCCTGTAAATCTTGGATTAGATTTACAAGGTGGTTCAAGTTTGTTACTAGAAGTAGATATCAATACAGCATTAAAAGAGCGTATGGAAAGCTTAGAAGATGCAGCTCGTATGTCTTTAAAAGATGCTAGAATTCGTTATCAAAATATTAGTTCAAACGAAAATGGTTTAAGAATTAGAATTGAAAATCCAAATTCTAGAACAAAAGCTCATGCTCCATTAAGAAAAATGGATGAAGGCCTAAAAGTTACAGAAGATGGAGATACATTAGTTGTAAACTATGACGAACAAGCAATGAATAATTTCAAACTCAAATTGGTTGATCAATCAATTGAAATTGTTCGTAAACGTATCGACGAATATGGTACAAATGAACCAAGCATTCAAAGTCAAGGATATGGTCGTATTTTGGTTCAATTACCAGGTCTTCAAAATCCAGAAGAAGTAAAAGCGCTTCTTGGTAAAACAGCAAAAATGACTTTCCATCTAGTTGATGATTCTACAACTGTTCTTGAAGCAAAACGTGGTAAATTAAAAACATCATCACGTATTGTTCGTGGTTCTTTAGGTGAACAATATGTTATTGTTAAAAAAGCAGCCGTTGGTGGTGAAACTCTAACAGATGCATCAGTTTCTTTCCAAGAAGGACGTCCTTCAGTTAGCTTCAAATTTAACAACTTAGGTGCAAAGAAATTCGGTGAAGTAACTAAAAACAACGTAGGTAAAGATTTAGCTATTGTTTTAGATAATGAAGTTATTTCAGCTCCAACAATTCAATCTGCAATCACTGGTGGTTCTGGTGTGATTACTGGTAACTACACAGCAGAAACAGCGCAAGAACTTGCATTATTATTGCGTTCAGGTGCTCTACCAGCTCCACTTAATATCTTAGAAGAAAGAACAGTTGGTGCAGGTCTTGGTGCAGATTCAATTGAAGCTGGTATTTATTCTTCAATCATCGGTTTCATTGGCGTTGTTGTATTCTTATTACTTGCATATGGATTGTTTGGTTTGTTCACAACTATATCAGTATTTATGAACCTCTTCTTGATGCTTGGCGCATTAAGTTTCATGGGTGCAACATTAACTCTTCCAGGTATTGCAGGTATCATCTTAACAATTGGTATGGCTGTTGATGCAAACGTATTAATTTTTGAACGCATGCGTGAAGAAGTAAAACACGGTCGCTCAATCAGAGATGCAATCGAGAGTGGTTTTACAATAGCATGGGCAACAATTATTGACTCAAACCTAACAACATTAATTGCTGCCGGCGTATTATTCTATTTTGGTAGTGGTCCAGTAAGAGGCTTTGCTGTTACTTTAGCTGTTGGTATTGTTACATCATTGTTCACATCTGTAACAGTAACACGCTTAATGATTACAGCTTGGTATAATAGATTTAAACCAAAAGCATTACCAATATAGTTTTATAAGGAATAATAAAATGACAATGTTAAAATGGATTACAAAAGATACTAATATTAATTTTATGAAATCACGTGTTTTCACATACGTTCTTTCATTAATATTAGTAGCATTATCTTTCTTAAGCATATACTACAAAGGTTTCAACTTTGGTATTGACTTTTCAGGTGGTGTGCTTATGGAAATCAAATCAGAACAACCAATTAATATTGAAGAAATTCGTTCAAAGTTAAGCGTATTAAATCTAGATGAATTAAATCTTCAAACAATTGGCGCAGAAAACAAAGAGCTAATGATTCGTGCTCAAGCAGATAATGCAAACGAAGAAGCACAAAGAAAAGCTGTTGTTGAAATCAAAAAGATTTTAGGCGATAACTATGAATATCGTCGTGTAGAAAACGTAGGTCCACAAGTTGGTGATGAACTCAAAAAAGCCGGTATCATTGCATCAGTATTAGCAATGGTTGCTATTGCAATATACATTTGGGTTCGTTTTGAGTGGCAATTTGCTATTGGTGCGTTGATTGGTTTATTCCACGATATCATCATCACTGTTGGTTTATTATCATATTTCAGATTTGATTTCAGCTTAACAACAATTGCAGCGATTTTAACTCTTGTAGGTTATTCAATTAACGATACAGTTGTAACATATGACCGTATCCGTGAAAACCTCAAAAAATATCGCAAAATGCCACAGTTAGAATTGTTAAACAAAAGTATCAATGACATCTTTTCTCGTACAATTTTAACAGGTGTTACCACATTAGTTGCCGTAATTCCATTATACATATGGGGTGGTGAAGCTTTAGAGAGTTTCTCTTTTGTTATTCTTGCAGGTTTAATCATCGGTACATATTCTTCAATTTATATTTGTACAGCTTTCTTAAATCTTTTTGATTTAAGAGCAGTAAATCACAAAGAAGAAGAAAATTACTTTGCAACAATTGGTTAATTAAACTAATCAAATAAAAACCCCACAGATTGCTCTGTGGGGTTTTTGTGTGAATATATCTTACTTATTTTCCAGCATCTTTTGACTTTAGAGCATCTCCTAATAAAGTAAGATCTATTGTTTGCGTTTCAACAGTCTGAGTAGCTGAGTTTTCTTGATTCACATCGCTATCAGCTTTTTCTTTCTTCTTGAGACCAACAAACGCTAAAACTCTATTATATCCAGCTTTGATTTTCTCTCTAGTAGATACACGAGTTTTAACTTTCTCAACTTTTTCTTTAGTGTCAGCATTTTCTGCTATTTCTGGCTTAATATCTGCAATATCTTTAGCCAAGTTGACCTTATTTACAGTATCAACAAAAGATAGATATTCAACTTTATTGTTTGGTAGAGTATCCAAAGATTCTGCAACCATCTTATCTGTTCCAGCAAGAGCCTTCATCATTTCAGCATATTTATCTTTATCGCCTTTCGCCTTACGTTCCAAATCCAACTCTTGAGTTAAATTATATCTAAAGTTGCCACGCCAAGCTTCCATATCTGACCAACCTATTCTCATAGATTCCTTAAATGCTTTATTAATAGCCTCAGCCATCTTAGCATCATCAATGCCGTTAATTTTTAATTCACCCAACATAGCGCTAGCGTATTTAACTCTATCCATATCAGCTTTAGATAAATCATATCCAGGAAGTTCACCAATTTTTTCAGGTAATTCAATTTTTGGTGTTTCTATATTTAATCCAACCATCTCATTAACTTCAGGAATAATTATACCTTTTTCTAGCTTTTTAACGCTAGTGTTATTTTTCATAACATCTTGATATTTGTTTTCATAAAAGTCAGTAAGAAGATCTTTAGTCTCTTTAACTTTCTCTTTATCAAAACCTCTTTCATTAGCCACCCTATCCATAGCCATCAAAAGGTCAGCATAAGTATTAGGTGTGGTTTTTAAAGCAGCTAAAAGAGATGCATACCCTTCCTTAGGAATGGCTGTACCTCTTTTACTAAGTTCGTCCATAAAAGAATCATTAAAATTATCTAAAGTACGTTTTTTCTCACCGGCAATTGTTAATACATCAACGTCACCAACCTTTTCTTTCATAGTTTCTTTATTCTCTAATAGATATAAAAGAGTGTTTTTAGAATTTCTGTATGTACCATCAGTGATTTCAGCCATATTTTTAGGATTAGCCATTGCATTTTGCACCACAGCATATGCCTTATCTCCATATGCTTGAATCATTTCATCTACCTTATCTTCAAGCCCAACAGCTTTCATCCAATTTTCTATTTTCTCTTTCTTTTTAGGGTCTATTTCAATCACAGGTTCTGGCTCTGGAGCTTGAGGGAAATTTGTATAAGCCATCATAGGTTTTAAATTATTTTCTAAAAATGTCATTGCAGGCCAATAACCACTATTATCTTTATCAGCATCAAATATAACAGCTCCTTTATATGACGCCTTTTGATACAATTTAGATAAATAACTATCAATGTCTGTTATTTTTTCATTATCGAACAAATCACATGTCTCTTTAATTTCATTTAACGTACTTCTTGTTGCACCATTTTGGGTAGCATTTCTTATTAAGCTATTTTTAACAATCTCTTTTTGTTGTTCAAAAGGCAGTTTAGAAAAATCACCGACAAAATCTTGAGTTTGTTCAATATATTTTTTACAAAATTTTTCAGTAATAGCCAATTGTTTTGCTGTATTTGCATCAATAAATCTTGTTCCTGGATCTGTTAGATATGTATGTAATGCACTAACATAGCTTTGCATATCAGAGCACTCTTGTCCGTGATAATTTAACAAGTTTTCAACTTTCTCAATACAAACATTATCAAAGCCTGCTTCTTGTTCTCTAAATTGCTTAATAAGGTTTTCTTTAAAAAATGCTTTTTGTTTTTTGAATGTTTCCTCATCTATGGTATCATTAGTGTTTACTTTATCAGTCATAATAACTCCTCCTATATATATAAAATATACCTATGGACACATAATATCATTTTTTTTACTATAAAGCAATAAAAAATCACCCTAAAGCTCGTTTCAAACCAAATCTTAACATAATTGTAACAAAACTTATAAATCTAAAAAAGAGTGGTAAACACCACTCTTTTTTTATACTTAGTTAAAAAAACGCTCTACACATTGCTCATTCATTTTATTAGCAGTTATGGGTGGAATTATATCAATTTCCTCATCAGCGCGTTTAAAAACCTCCTCCGCAAAGGCCATTTTTGCAATATGAGTAATAAATAAAGGTTTTTCTAATTTAAGTTTTCCTAAAGTTTCTTCTAATGCTTCAAAGCTATCATAAATAGTTCCAACAAAAATCATATTATTAGTTAGTTCATCTTTACAAACTTTTTTCATCAACGGCCTCCAATAAAATTAACCAACCAATAAAAAAAGTATTCTCTCATAAAAATAATTTAAAGTATAAAATAAAGCTATATTGACAATATAATCTACTAAACCAACCGAGTCATTTGTTCATGATGATGTTTAATGTTTCTATTGGTTTGTATTGAATGACGTTTATGCCAGTGTTCTGCCACCATACCAATAATTTCATTATCAACACCACAATGTTCAACACAATTAAATCTATTTGCTAAATCATAAATCACATAGTTTGCAATATTTACTTTATTCATAAAACCCTCCACTAAATTGTACTATTCAAATATAACGGGTTGTTTTTGCAAAATAAAGTTATATAAAACTAAATGCTATGTTTATAAGGGTGTCTATTTACTAGACACCCTCTAAAGTTTTAATTTTGCTTAATTTTTTCTTAAAATTTTAGTTGTCAAGCTTATCTCTTAAAAGCTTATTAACAACACCAGGGTTTGCTTTTCCTTGAGATTGTTTCATCACTTGTCCAACAAACCAACCAAGTAAATTGTTTTTACCTGCTTTATAACTTGCAACATTATCAGGATTGTTCGCAATAATTTCATCAACAATAGCTTCAATAGCAGATGTATCAGTTACTTGTTTTAATCCTTTTTCTTCAACAATAACCTCCGGATCACCACCAGTTTCAGACATTATTTCAAAAACATCTTTTGCAATCTTACCAGAAATAATATCTTTAGAAATAAGCTCAACAAGTTTGCCCAAGTTTTTAGCGCTAACAGGAGAATTGTTTATATCAACACCTTTCTTATTAAGCATAGCAAAGAAATCGCCCATAAGCCAGTTTGCAACCTTTTTAGCATCATGACCATCAGATGCTTCTTCAAAAAATTCTGCAACTTCTTTGTTTTCACAAATAACCATTGCATCATAAGCTGTCAAACCCATTTGAGAAATATAACGTCTCTTCTTTTCATCTGGTAGTTCAACTAATTGAGATTTAATCTCTTCTATAAATTCATCTGTTAAAACAAGTGGTGGTAAATCGGGCTCAGGAAATTGTCTATATTCGTGAGCATATTCTTTCTTTCGCATATATTTTGTTGTGCAAGTTGTAGGGTCAAATTGACGAGATTCTTGCTCAAAACTCTCACCTTTTTCATAAATTTCAAGCTGTCTTTTAGCTTCTGCCTCAATTGCTTGCATTGCAAATTTAACACTATTTACATTTTTAATTTCGCATCTTGGTCTAAATCCTGTTTCACCAACTTTTCTAATTGAAACACTAGCATCACAGCGCATAGAACCTTCATCCATATTTCCATCGCAAGTACCCAAATATCTAACAATAGAACGTAGTTTTCTCAAAAAAGCACCAGCTTCATCAGGACTTCTAAAATCAGGTTTTGTAACCAATTCCATCAATCCTACTCCAGCACGATTATAGTCTATAAAACTTTTTTTAGGGTCAATATCGTGAATTGATTTTCCAGTATCTTGTTCAATATGAATTCTTTCAATTCCAATTTCTTTTGTAGTTCCATCACTCAAATCAATAGAAACATGTCCCTCTCCAATAAGAGGATGTTTTTCTTGTGTAATTTGATATCCTTGAGGAAGATCTGCATAAAAGTAGTTTTTACGAGAAAATTGAGAAAATTTATTAATTTTAGCATTTAACCCTAAACCTGTTTTAACAGCTTGCTTAACACATTCCATATTAAGAACTGGTAACATTCCAGGCATCGCCACATCAACAAAAGAAACATTTTCATTAGCATCAACACCAAATTCAGTAGAAGCTCCACTAAAAATCTTAGATTTTGATATAATCTGGCAGTGAATTTCCAATCCACAAATGATTTCCCATTTTTCGCCATTAGATTCTAAAATATATTCAGCCATTATTATATCCTCTTAAAATTTACATCACGTTCTAATTGATAAGCTGTTTTAAATATTGTTGCTTCATCAAAAGCTTTACCAATAAGTTGCATACCAAGTGGAAGCCCATTTTTAGATAAACCAATAGGTAAACTCATAGCAGGAAGTCCAGCCAAGTTTACAGAAACAGTATAAACATCATTTAGATACATATTTATAGGATTTTCACTCATAGTCTTATCACCAATAGCAAAAGCTTCAACAGGAGTTGTTGGAGTTAAGATTACATCACATTTTTTGAAAGCTTCATCAAAATCATTTTTAATCAAACGACGAACTTTTTGAGCTTTCAAATAATACGCATCATAAAAACCAGCAGAAAGAACATAAGTACCAATTAATATTCTTCTTTTAACTTCTTTTCCAAAACCTTGAGTTCTTGTGTTGATATAGAGTTCTTCCATGTTGTTTCCATCAACACGATTCCCATATCTAATACCATCATATCTTGCTAAGTTAGAAGAAGCCTCTGCAGGCGCAATCACATAGTATGACGGAAGTGCATATTTCGTATGAGGTAAAGAAATTCTAACAATTTCAGCCCCTCTTTCTTCCAACATCTTAGTTGCCTTATTCCAATATTGAGCAATTTCTTCATTCATTCCTTCAATTCTATACTCATCAGGAATACCAACTTTTAATCCTCTAATATCTTGTCCAATAAAAGAAGTAAAATCAGGAACACTAACATTAGACGATGTCGCATCTCTATTATCATATCCAGCCATAGAATTTAACATCAAAGCGCAGTCAGTAACATCTTTACAAATAGGACCAGCTTGATCTAAAGAAGAAGCAAAAGCAATAACGCCATAACGAGAGCATCTTCCATATGTTGGTTTAATACCCGTAACACCGCAAAACGCAGCTGGCTGACGAATAGAGCCACCAGTATCAGTTCCAGTAGAACCAGCGCATAAATTTGCACTAACAGCCGCAGCCGAACCACCAGATGAACCTCCGGCAACTAATTTAACATCTTTACTCCATGGGTTAACCACAGGACCAAAACAACTTGTTTCATTACTGCCACCCATCGCAAATTCATCAAGATTTAATTTACCCAAAAATAAAGCACCATCATTGAGTAAATTTTGAGTAACATTGGACTCATATTTAGGTACAAAATTATCAATAATATGTGAGCATGCTGTTGTTCGTATATCTTTGGTGCAAAATAGGTCTTTTACACCTATTGCAATACCATCTAATGACTTATTTGTACCATTTATATACCTTTTTTCAGACTCTTTTGCACCATCAAGAGCCTTATCAAAAGATGTTGTAACATATGCATTATACTTGCTATTATTCTCTTCAATCTTCTTTATATAAGCTTCAGTAACTTCGATAGGAGATACCTCTCTAGCCCTTAGTTTTCTAAGTGTTTCATGTATTGTTAAATTTGTTAATTCTGTCATTTTTTTACTCCACAACCTTAGGAACAGCAAAGTATCCAAATTCTTTTTGAGGAGCATTTGCTAATACATCATTACTTGAGTTTTCAACCGTAACAACATCCTCTCTCAATACAATAGGATCCTCGTGAACAGATATAAGTGGTTGAATATTATCAACATTTACTTCGTTTAATTCTTCAACCCATGCCAAAATTTTATTAAATTCTGTTTTAGTTTCTTCTAATTTATCTTGCTCCACTTTTATCCTAGATAAGTAGGCAATATTCTTAACAATTTCATTATCAACAGCCATTATTAAATCTCCAAATAAAATTCTCTAACCTTTTATCACTACTAGAGTTTTTTGCAAGCTAAATTTAACTCTAAAAAATAAAAAAAAGAGTATAGAAATATTTTTTTACTGCAATTTAGGTTTTTATGTGTAATAAATATCCAAAGAGGTCAAAATGATTATAAAAGCATATAAATATTTAGAAAAAATATGGTTTAATCTGAATGAAAAAATCAGATTTATCTTGGTTGGTGGTTTTAATACGACAGTTTCATTTTTTATCTACTATGCTTTTTTATATTTATTGTCAGGTAAAGAGCAACTTTCACTTTTATTAATGAATTTGGTCAACATAAATATATCTATTGCAACAATGCGTTACTATGTTTTTCAAAGTAAAGGTAATTGGTGGCATGAGTATACTAAAGCTTTTTCGTCATATATTGTTTTGTATTTCTTAAATATGGGGTTGCTTGCTTTTTTTGTTAATTATATAAACCTAACCAGTGTTATATCACCAGATAGTGTGTTACACTCAATTCCAAATCTAAACAAAGCCGTAGCACAGCTCTGCTGTATTGTTATTATAACAACAATAACATTTTTTGTTCATAAATATTTTTCATTTAGAAAATCAAAATAAATATCAAAACTAAAAATAATCTAGCTATTAGTGTCCATTAACATCTTAATTGCTAAAAATTTTTCCAATATACTTTTATCAGTAAAATAATCTTTCACGATTCTTTTATCTGTAATTGTTATATTTTCAGTATAAGTACCTTTTCTTGTATTTTTATCTAAAAGCATTTCGTTGGCTTTTATTTCAAAAACCTCTTTGGATAGTAATTTCAAATAATCATCAAGTTTTACTTCAATAATTGATTTAACCTCATTATCTGATTTGCTAAAATCCATGTCTTTAAGTTGGGTGTTTATCTTAATTGCGTAGAAGTGCTGAAATTCCCTGATTTTATATGTTTCAGAAGGATTGCAATTGCATATTCTTATTCCAATAAAATTTAAATCCTTTTCTGATATACTAATACCTAATTCTTCTTTTGTTTCTCTGATACCTGCAGCTAAAATATTCTCACTTTCTTCTACATGGCCTCCAACGGCAAAATCAATAAAATCATCTCTATCAAATGTATAAGAAGTTTTAGCAAATATCGTTTGAAAATATATGCATTTATTTTCATTGTTATATAAAATTGCACCAAAAACTTTATGCCAAAGCCCTTGTTCGTGGGTGGTTTTTTTATCTCTAAGGCCTATATTATTCATATGTTTATCATAAATCTTTAGCATTTTTCAAGATAACTCCCCATGATTTTCTTTTTACCAAACTTGTCAAAAAATACTTCACATTTATCGCCATCAACACCTGTTATTCTTCCGTATCCAAAACTAGGGTGATAAACTCTAATTCCAACCAGTGGAGATGTCTTCTTTTTTTGGTAGAAATAATCATTATTGCGATTGTTTTTGTAATATCCATTAGAGTTGCTATCATAATCATCATATGCAACACTCTCATAACTATCAAAATACCCATGTCCTTGAGAACTTTTATATGATTTATTTTCATATGAGTTGTAAGAATTATTGTAGTTGCTAGATTTATAATAATCTTTGCCACCACCATAGCTACTATTGTTGTAAGAGCTATTCTTTACGCTTCCATAACCTGTGTTGTTAATTAAATCAATACAAACAGGAGGTAATTCATTCAAAAATCTAGATGGGAAATAGTTTTGCCATTGTCCATAGAGTTTCCTATTGAAAGCCATTGAAATATATAAGATTCTTTTTGCTCTGGTTATTGCAACATAAGCAAGTCTTCTTTCTTCTTCAATAGCTTCATCACCTCCACAGTCTAAACATTTTTGATGAGGGAAAATTCCTTCCTCCCATCCGGGTAAAAATACTACGTCAAATTCTAGACCTTTTGCAGCGTGAAGAGTTGATATTATCACCTTGTTTGAGTTGTCATTGTACTCATTATCAATAACAAGACTAACGTGTTCTAAAAATTGGGCCAGATTTGGATATGTTTCAGTATCGCTCATAACACTGATAAGTTCTTTAATATTTTCAATTCTGCCAGGAGCTTCAACAGATTTATCTTGTTCTAGCATTTCAATATATCCACTCTCTTCTGCAACCTGTTCAGCAAATTCTCCTAATGATATGGCCTGCATAACTCTGCGCCATTCATTAATTTTATTTATAAAGCTATCTATATTGCTTTTTGCTTTACCACTAAAGGCATTTTCTTCTGCTAGATTTACCATTGCTTGATATAATGGGATTTTATCTGTTTTTGCTCTGTCTCTAAATTTATCAATAGTTTTTTCACCAATTCCTCTTGCAGGTTTATTGATGATTCTCTCAAAAGCAAGGTCATCACTTGGTTGGATTATCAATCTAAAATATGAAAGCATATCACGTATTTCTGCACGTTCATAGAATTTTAAACCACCAACAACTTTGTATGGAATACCTTCTTTGATAAAAGTTTCTTCGAAAGCTCTTGTTTGAGATGCTGTACGAACTAATATTGCCATTTGTTCATAATCAAAGTTATCGTACTTTAAGTCTTGAATTTTTTTTGTTATAAATTTAGCTTCATCGTCTCCACTATATAGGCTAACAACTTTAATTTTTTCATTTGCACACTCAGAAACAGGGCTATGCTCAGCAACGCGCAGTGTTTTTCCAAGTCTTTTCGAGTTATGACTAATTACAGCACTTGCAGCTTGCAGGATATTGGCTGTTGATCGGTAATTTCTTTCTAGTCTAATGGTTGTTGCTTCAGGAAAATCTTCATTAAATTTCAATATGTTTTCGATTTCTGCGCCACGCCATGAATAAATAGACTGATCGTCATCTCCAACACAACAAATATTGCGATATTTTTGAGATAATAATCTTAAAAGCAAATATTGTGTAACGTTTGTATCTTGATACTCATCAACCATTATGTATTTAAATTTCTCTTGGTATTCATTTAATACTTCTGGGTTTTTCATAAGAATATCTAGTACATATAATAAGATGTCGCCAAAATCTACGCAATTTAATTCAATAAGTCTTGCTTGATATTCTTTATATATAAAAGATGTTATGTTTTGCTTAAAATCAGTCAAAACCCTATCAATAGTTAAACCTTTATCCTTAAAGCGTGATAGTTTTTCTAGTACAGCCTGTGGAGTGTATTGTTTTTCATCAATATTATTTTCTTGTAATATTTTTTTTATAACTCGTTTTTGGTCGTCTTCGCCAAGAATGGTGAAGTTTGGTTTAAGACCAGCAAGCTCCGGATATTTTCTTAAAATTTTAACGCAAATACTATGAAATGTACCTAGCCAAACAGAGTTTACAGCATCTCCAATATGTTGCTCAACTCTTGCTTTCATTTCATTTGCAGCTCTATTAGTAAAAGTCACAACCAAACAGTTCCAAGGTCGAACATTTTGAAAACCTAACATATATGCCAAGCGCGTAGTTAAAACTTTAGTTTTTCCTGTTCCAGCACCAGCTAAAACAAGTAAAGGTCCTTCAGTTTTTAAAACGGCCTCTTTTTGTTCTGGATTGAGGTTGTTTATAAAAACAGGTTCAGGTTTTAATGCGCTAATATTGTCATAAATAGGAGCATTATTTATATCATCATTATCATCAAAATCAAAAATGTTGTTCATCTTATCAATTTTCTTGTTTTTTATCCATAAAATCTTATATATGCTCTATATAACATATTTTTAAAAATAAAAAGCAATTTTTTGTTTTTAGAACAGAAATAAAACATTGGGGGAATAAATGAGTGATATAAAAGAAAAAATTATTGCGTTACAAAAATATTTAGATAGTCAAATTGTTGGTCAAAAAGATTTGGTTAAAAAATTAATTATTACATTGCTAGCAGATGGACATGCTTTGCTAGAGGGCGCCCCAGGTCTTGCAAAAACTAAAGCTATTAAAACCTTATCAGAGTGCGTAAAAGTAAGTTATAATCGTATACAGTTTACTCCTGATTTGTTACCTTCAGATATAACAGGTAGTGATATTTATATTGCTCAAAGTGGTGATTTTGAATTCAGAAAAGGTCCTGTTTTTGCAAATATGGTTTTAGCTGATGAAATAAACAGAGCTCCAGCAAAAGTTCAATCTGCATTATTAGAAGCAATGGCAGAACATCAAGTTAGTGTTGGTGGTAAACAATATAAATTACCAGAATTATTTATGGTTTTAGCAACTCAAAACCCAATAGAGCAAGAAGGAACATATAATCTCCCAGAAGCGCAATTAGATAGATTCTTGATGTATATAAAAATAGATCAACCAACTGCAGATGTGGAGCGTGAAATATTAAAACTAGTTCGTTCGGAACAATTAGAAACTAAAGAAAAATTACAATCATGGATGGAGTTTTCTATAATGGTTGGAATGCTTACTGTTGAAGATATTATGTCAGCTAGAAAAGAAGTTTTATCAATGTATATGAGCGAGCCTTTGGAAGAATATATTGTTCAATTAGTAGTAGCTACAAGATTTCCTGAAAAGTATAAAGAGTCCCTTAAAGATGATATTTTATTTGGGGCAAGTCCTCGCGCAACAATTGCATTAGATAAGTGTGCGAAAATAAATGCATGGTTGGAAGGAAGAGATTTTGTTACCCCTGAAGATGTTCATGCTGTTGTTTATGATGTATTGCGTCACAGAATTATATTGAGTTTTGAGGCTCAGGCAGAGGGTTTAACTGCAGATGATATAATTACATCATTATTAAAATTGGTTCCATTGCCATAATTAAGTAAGAGGTATAATGTTTTTTAAAAGAGAAATATCATCTAAATTTGAATCTAAGGGCTTGTATGCGCCATTAGAAGAATTGGTTGAGCAAAAGAAATATTTACCATATATAAAACAACGTCACAATAATATAACTTCAGATCAAACAGGCGATATTCGTTCTGCGTTTAAAGGTCGAGGAATGGAATTTGAGGAAGTTCGATTATATGGTTTTGGCGATGATGTGCGTGATATTGATTGGCGTGTAACAGCAAGGCATGGTAATACATATACAAAAGTATTTTCTGAGGAAAAGGATAGAGAAGTATATGTTGTTTTAGATTTGTCTCCATATATGGTTTTTGGTACTAAAAAAGAACTAAAATCTGTTGCTGCGTCAAAGCTTGCTGCTATGTTAGGGTGGCAAAGTGTAATAAATAAAGATAGATTTGGTTTGTTGTTATATGATGGTGTGGTTACACGCTTGTTTAAGGCTCAAAATAACCAAAAATCACTAATGTCAATTCTAAAAAATATATCACAAACCAGTAAAAATATATTATACAAATATGCTACAGAGTATGATGAGGCAAATATATTAGATCCACTAAAATATCTGCAGTATAGTATAAAAAGTAGAGCTGTGGTTTTTGTTATAAGCGATTTTAAAAATACAACAGATGATGCGTATAAAGCATTAGTCACATTATCTAAGAAATGTAAAGTATATTGCATAAATGTATACGATTATATAGAAGAGGTTCCACCAGAAAGTGGTGAATATTCTGCCCAATATGGTAGAGATGAGCTGAAGTTTGATACATCTCCTTTGGAATTTAAAGAAGTATATTTTCAATATTTTGCAAAAAAAAGAAAAGTAATAGAGTGTTTTTGTAAGAAATTTGGATGTCAATATGTTGGTATCAGGACAGATAAACCTCTATATAAGCAACTAAAAATATTTGGATAAAGGACTTTTTATGAAAAGTAAAATTATATATTTTTTGCTTCTATTGTTAGTAATATCTGCTTTTGTTTTTTATAACAAAACAAAACTAACAATAAGTGTTATAGTTCCAGTTTATAATGCAGAAAAATATATATCAAAGTGCTTAGATAGTATTTTATCGCAGGAAGGTGATTTTGATATTGTTGTTGTAAATGATGGTTCAACCGATTCCTCATTAAAAATACTACAAGAATATGCTAAAAAATATAAAAATATAAAATTAATAAATCAAGACAATCAAGGTGTTTCAGCTGCTCGCAATGTAGGGTTAAAGGCTGCTAGCGCAAAGTATATAACATTTGTAGATAGTGATGATTGGTTGGAGCCTAATGCGTTTAATCTTGCAATAGATGTCATCAAAAAAGATAAGTCAGATGTGTTGCTAACTGGTTATTATGATGTTTATGATAGAGAGTGGGTAAGAAAAACAAGAGGTGAAAATGAGGCTGATATTGTGCCAGAACTTAGTCGCTTCCCCACAAGAACTTTAGATAAATTATCATTGTTTTCTCCGTTTTATGCAAAGGACGCATACAGCGATTTGTATTATTCAGGAACAGATATTAGGGGTAAATTTTATCTAAAAGAATTTTTAGATAATAATAACATCAATTTTACTCCAGGTATTAAGTGCGCTGAAGATATTATATTCAATTTCCAAGCCTTTTTGCATAATCCTAAAATATCTATTTTGAGTGCGCCAATATACAATTATCGCAACAGGGTAGACAGTGAGTCTAAGAGTATGGATATGGTAAAATGGTCATTGGTTAGTATCTCTAAAATGCAACAAAAAGAAGAATACAAAACAGCAAGTAGAAATACTCAAATGTTAATAGATGATAGTCTTTTATTTTTAATCAATTTAGGTATATATAATATATATCGCCAAGGTAAAACAATTGATGATATAAAAATTTATGTGTTGGAAGCTTATCGAAGTTTTGATAAATATAATTTAGCAGAAAGAAAAAGCTTAAGAAATTATCTTAAGCTTGAGAATATTTTGCTGTCTTTATGATTAATCTTCAGCTTTTATGCGCTCAACATTAGCTCCAACAGCTTTTAGCTTTTCTTCTAGTTTTTCATAACCTCTATCTAAGTGATAAACTCTATTAACAATGGTTTCGCCATCAGCTATCAAACCAGCTAAAATCAACGCAAAAGAGGCTCTTAAATCTGTTGCCATAACAGGAGCTCCAGATAGTTTTTTTACTCCTCTAACAATAGCAGATGCGTGTCCATGAATATTTATATTTGCGCCCATTCTGCATAACTCTGGTACATGCATGAAACGATTCTCCCAAATGCTTTCAGTAACTAAAGAAGCGCCTTCAGCAACAGTCATTAAAGCCATAAATTGAGCTTGCAAGTCTGTAGGAAATCCAGGGTAATAATCAGTATAAACATCTTCACCGATAATAGTCTTATTTGTACCATCAACAATAATTGAGTTTTCTGTAACTTCAACTCCAACACCCATTTTTTCTAAAACTCTCAAAGGTTGTTGTAGATGTTCTGCTCTTGCGTTGATTAATTCGATTCTACCTTTTGTAATAGCTGCCGCAATCGCATATGATCCAGCTTCGATTCTGTCTGCAAGAACATGATGTTGGGCGCCTTTAAGAGACTGAACTCCTTCTATGGTTAAAATAGATGTTCCACGTCCTTGAATCTTCGCCCCCATTTTGTTTAATAAATCTATTAGGTCGGTAATTTCTGGCTCTTTAGCGGCATTTTCAATTTTTGTAATACCATTTGCAAGAGTGGCCGCCATTAATATGTTACAAGTTGCACCAACAGAGGCTTTGCTAAAGATAATATGAGCGCCTTTTAGTCCATTAGGCGCATCAGCAACAACGTATCCATTTTTTATTTCAATATTAGCGCCCATTTGTTCCAAAGAAGAAAGGTGAATATCAATAGGTCTTGCGCCAATAGCACATCCTCCGGGCAAAGAAAATTCTACATGTCTAAAACGTGCAAGAAGAGGTCCTAATACATAATATGAAGCTCTCATTTTTCTTACAAAATCATAAGGGGCAACAAGCTCTTTTATTTCATTAGCTTTATATGTAAAAGATTGTGCTTCGTATCCATTTTCTTCATAAACATTTTTTGTTATTTTATTTCCCATAAATTCAAGTAATTTATTAAGGAATGTTATATCAGAAAGTTGAGGAACATTTTTTAATATGAGTTCCTCTTCTGTTAATAAAGATGCACAAACAAGTGGTAGAGCTGCATTTTTTGCGCCACTTATATAAATTTTTCCATTCAGTTGATTTCCGCCAATGATTTTAATCTTATCCATAACAAATCCTCTTTTATACAATTATTGTTTTTGCAATTTTTTTTGTTTTAATTCTGCTTCTTGTTTTTTTCGTTTTTCAAGATTCTTTTTCAGAGCCTTTGCTTCTTTTTCAAAACGAATTTCTTTTTGTTTTTTTGTAGCTGATGCCATTTTAACCTCTCTTATGAAATACAATTAACGAAGCATATAACATAAATATGTATAAAGCAATAAAGTTATAAATAACGCAATATATATTTTTGTAAAGCAAAAACAGTGAGTTAGTTTAAAGTGTGAAAAAATATTATTTTTTTGTTGCAATTCAAAAAAACTGTGTTATAAAACATTCTCGATAAATGATGCGGGCGTAGCTCAGGGGTAGAGCGCAACCTTGCCAAGGTTGATGTCGAGGGTTCGAATCCCTTCACCCGCTCCAATCAAAAAAGCCACCTTCTAGGGTGGCTTTTTTCATTGGTAAAGAGGGTGTGGGATTTGAACCCGGAAAGAGGGTTCGACTACCAGCTCAAGGCGAACGAAGGTATTCAATAACACAAAAAGTCGGTTATAGAAAACCGACTTTTTTAAAGATTAGTACTTAGAAATATCCCAGTCTTTGTCCCAATTCATAGAAATATACCGGAAAATAAATATCCCCCCAACAAGCAGAACTATTGCCCCCAAGAAATCATCTTCTTCAGAAGTGGTATTACCTCGCTCATTTGATTCTTGAGGCTTATCATGTCCCAACGCTTCGGAATTAGCTGAAGAAACACCAGCTCTACAACTAATGCTCATAAAAACAAGCATTATTACAAAAATAAACTTTTTCATACGCTAAAATAATATAATAAAAATTAATCACTGATGCAGGTCATATATTATTACCTCTTTTTTGTCAAGGTATTTAGTATTACCACAGATATCCACGGTTAAATCTGTGGTTCTTTGGAAAGGCAGCTAGTGGAGCCTTTCTTTATAGCTCTAAACGGAGCTGAACTAAATCCTGTTGTCTTTAGTGGTTTACATAGTTTTTTATTATTTTTTCATTATCTCAAACACCACTTATGAAGTATCCTGTTATCCATACTACATGGTAACTTAAACTATATATTCCATGTGAACTTTATACAAATCTCATACTCTCACTATATCGCAGAATTCTTATTCATCCACCAATAAAGTGAAGCTTTTATACAAGGAAATTATAAAAAAATCCTCGAGAATTTCTAGAGGATTTAGTTTTAAATATTTCCGAATGAATTTATTTCTCTATCATCCGGTGTTGCCCTTAAGTCAAACATATTTAATAATGGTGCCAATATGTATATGGAAGGATTAACTATTGTTAGATTTTACATATTTCCTCTTAAAAATGTATCTAAAGTAGGAGTTATACGATGTTCAGTAGAGTGGTGTTTGTTGAATGATGATGTTGTTGGTGTGTAAAAAAGAGTAAAATATCAACCTTATGATTTGCTCAATTCCTTACAGAATAAAGCATTTGATTAATTATAAAAATGTTGCCAAGGTTGATGTCAAGGGTTCGACTACCAGCTCAAGGCGAACGTATGAACATCAACATTCTGCTCCCGATAAATTGAAAGTTTTCTGTGAGGTATTCAATAACATAAAAAAGTCGGTTATAGAAAACCGACTTTTTTTTAAGATTAGTTCTTACCAGTTCTTGTTATCGTGTTCTTGATATGTACAAATATACCAGCCAAACAATACTATCGCCAAAAGCCCTGCTATTACCACCATGTATCCATCATCTTTTTCAGGAACATTATTATCTAGATCCTTTGATTCTTGAGACACACTATATTCTAACGTCTCAGAGTTAGATGAAGAAACAGCTCCTCTACAAGGAGTAACAAAAATGCTCATAAAAACAAGCATTATTCCAAAAATAATTTTTTTCATAATCATTTTTTTTATAACATAACAAATTCCTTAACGATTAAACACTTTTATTCATCTTTTTGTAATGGTAAAAATGTTTAATAAATCGTTCCAAAAACATAGCGAGCCATGCTACAGTTACAATTATGCCCCAAAAGGTGAAGCCAAACAAAAAACCAAACATCAAGAATGAATCATGAATAATAAGGCCAACATAAGATAGTAACGATAACACAACACTTGCTGCAAAAATAAACACCATTTCGCGGAATCTAATCCTAGATCGCTTCCACGCATACTTAATAGCAGGTTTCATAATTGTATAATATTTATATTTTAACAGCGACGAATATAGTATGGATATTATTTTTGTCAATTAAAAATAGCAAAATAAGATGTTTAAATAAAAAATTTAAGCCTAAAAGTAATCAACATAAGCCAATTTTATAGATTTTTTGAAGTTTTTTATTTGTAAAAACAATAGTATATAAAAAATATATAAAAAAACAAAAAAAGTGTTGACAATATGGACAAAATGGATTACAAGATAAAGCATAAACAAATTATGATGTGAATATTATGCCTCAGGGCACATGTCTAACAATAAAAAATCAAGAGCTATGATCAGAGACGGAACAATCGGTTTGCTTCAGAACAGAAATTGATCAAGATCCCGGTGCTATTATTTAAAGACGAAATCAGGAACATTATGAACATCCGAGCAGATCCTAAAAAGTATTAATTTAAATTAGTTGTTAACTCGCATGAAAACAAGAGACAGCCCTAAATGGTGATTTATAAAAAAAATTAATTAATAGATCCCCGTAACCCAAAGCTCCCGAAAGGGAGCTTTTCTCATTTTAAATCATTTTTTTCTAGACAAAATTTATTTTTTCTTATAATATGCTGATTCTAATTATAAACATATTATATTATGATGGAAGTAAAAATAAAAACAATCGTGGAAAGCGAAGACGCTTTACATATTGATGGAGTTGAGAATGTTTGTTTTAGTATTGATAAAAAATACTTAAACAATATCATTCCTAAAGAAGGTGATATAGTTATTATATACTTCATTAATGGTTTTGGTACTCCAATACGAGGTATGAGTCTCAATGGTGTGCAACTGTATTATCTAACAGATGAAGATCTTGCACAACAACATGAAGAACAGTGTAAGAGATATAAAGACAAACGTCGTCGCGATTTCACAAAAATTGAGCCAACATTAAACAAGATGTTTGAGCTTCTTCCTAGCTTGCTACAGCAAAGGATTCTTATGTATAGGCATTTTATGCATGAGTTTAGAGAGCTTGATGAGTTTTATGAGCTTGTTCCTATGTTTTTAGGGTACAAAATGTACAGACTTTGTTATAGCAATGATGTGCATATTTTCAGCAAGAAAGTGCTCGAGTTTGAGGTAGTAAAATACATTAAAACTCACAGATTCTTAAAAAAGTTCCATCCAACGTGGAATCAGGTAGATTTTGCTCGTGCTTTTGCAGGCGCTATTTATGCAGATAGAACTCTTTTAAGTAAAAATAGTTTTGATGTTAAAGAGTTAAAACATTCAAAGGTTATGTTTTTTCCAAATTGTTCAGCGCCTTTGAGTGGAACATTCTGCGTGCCTCGCAAAAAACACATTGTCGAGTACATGATGAAAAAAAGCTAAAAGCAACTACGTTGAAAGCACTCCTAAAATGGGGTGCTTTTTTGTTTTAAATTAACTAAATATTCAGATAGTTGTGATAAAAGTAAACCCAAACTAGTAAAACTCGAGAGAAGAAATATGGGTATATTCGGTAAAGAAAAAGAAGTTGAACAACAATCAGATGCATCTTCAAAAGAAAATAAAGTTGTTAAAAAAAATGTTATGAGTAGTGCAGCATTATTAAAAGCAGAAGCAAAAATTCCTGTAAAAAAAGTAGAAAAAGACGGAACATTATTAACTAACGATGCAAAATTTTCAGATATGTATATTACTCCCGATAAAACTTGTTATGTATGGAGTGGAAAAAGTAATAGTGGCCTAAAAGTTGCAAAATTTGTAGATTTACAAGAATTTATAAATGCCGTTGTCGAAAAATATGATGGAAAATGTAGTAGTTATTCTTTGCATTTTAAAGGTAGAGACTATCGCGTAGAAAGAACTATTGCTTTAGAAGGTGAACAATATTGTGCCAGAAAAATGCCAATATCTATTCCAGATTTAGAAAAATTAGGTTTACCAAGTGGAATATATCGCCAATTATTAACTTTAGGCAATAAAAGTGGTCTTATCTTAATTGCAGGTGCAACTGGAACAGGTAAGAGCACAACAATTTCAGCTTTGATAAAAAAATATTTACAAACAGAAGGTGGTTATGCTTTTACAATCGAGGATCCTATTGAATTGCCTTTAGATGGTGTTTATGAAACACAAAATGGTGATTTGGGTTTGTGTAAACAAACGACTCCTCCTAATGGTAAATGGGAAGAGGGAATTAAGTCTGCTCTTCGTTCAAAACCAAGATATATATATTTAGGAGAGATTCGTTCACCGGAAGCTGCAGAGGAATTGTTAAGAGCCGCAACATCTGGACACTTAGTTTTCTCAACAATTCACGCAAATAATGTAGGCGATGCAATTAATGCATTGGCAAAATATGCTTCTTCTAGTGGTATTAGCGAAGAAATGTCGTATGAGCTTTTAGCAAATGGATTATTGGCATGTATTCATCAAAATCTTGTAGGTTCTCCAAGGAGACTCCGTGCTGAGGGTATTTTTGCAAATCCTAATATAAATGGAGGCTGTGCTGTTCGAGGAATGCTAAGAAGTGGAAAGTTAAGTATTGCAACACTTTTAGAACAGCAAAAAGCAAAGTTAGAAAAAGGTCTGCCTTTATTTGATATTTAACCTACCACCCCCAAAAAAAGGGGAAGCCACTGTTGTGGGGGCAACAGTGGCAGGTGGGTTTGTTAAAGTTATATATATTTTAATCTTTCTCTATATATAAAGTAATATATCACATTTTAAAGCCTCTTGCAAGTAAAAAATAGTATAAAATTTAAAATTATTTCAATATGTTCTTGAAACTTTAAAAAGTGATTGTAAAATCACCAAGTTTTACAAATATGAGGAGGAAAAATGTATAAAAATTTCTGTGGTATCGATTTTGGTACCACTAATTCAGCTATATCTGTTAATCAGAAAAACAAATCACCACATCTAATTAAGTTTAATAATAAAGAACTAATCCCAACAGCTATTTTTTTTCCAGAAGAAGATTCGCACAAACCTTTATATGGTAGCAAAGCTTTATATGAATATATAAACGGATCAATTGGTCGATTTATGCGCTCATTAAAAAGGATTCTAGGAACTGATTTAATGAATCTAAAAACCGATGTAAATGGAATAAGTATGAGCTATGAGGATATTATCCTAAAATTTATAAAGTATTTAAAAAATACAGCTGAAGAGCAAATTGATACAGAATTAATAAGCGTGGTGCTCGGTAGACCAATACATTTTCAAGATTTTGCGCCGGATTCTGATGATAAAGCTGAAAAAATGTTAAGAAAGATAGCATTAAATGCAGGGTTTAAGAATATAAACTTTCAATATGAACCAATTTCTGCCGCATATTATCATGAGCAATCATTGCAATCAGAAAAATTAGCATGTGTGGTAGATATTGGTGGAGGTACATCAGATTTTAGTATTATAAGACTGGGTCCAAACATTAAGAATAAGACAAATAGAAAAGATGATATATTGGCAAATACCGGAGTCCGTATTGGTGGAAACGATTTTGATAGAGATTTATCAATAAAATGTTTTATGCCAAGTTTTGGATATGGAACATATTTAAAACCAGATGCATATACAAAACGGATTCTACCGATTCCATTTTCGCCATATGTTACATTGTCAGAATGGAGTAGTATAAATAGCTTATATACATACTCTGAACAAAAAAATATAAGACATATATATGAAAATTCCGCAGAGCCTCAAAAAGTTGCTAATTTATATGAGGTAGTAAGAAAAGAACTAGGTCATACATTACTTAATCATATAGAAAATTGTAAAATAGAGCTTAGTACTAAAAATAATGTTGAATCGAGTCTAAATTTTCTTTCTATGAGTCCTATTGTTGTTTCATCAAATGATGATTTTATATTATCAATAAAAAAGGATGTTCATATTATAGAGGAGTCTCTCTTGGAATGTTTGAAGCAAGCTCAAGTTTGTGCGCAGGATATAGAGATGATTATACTTACTGGGGGCTCAACAGAAATACCATATATAAAGAATAGTATTTCAAATATATTTCCTAATGCACTTTTATCAGATGAAAATAAATTATCTTCCGTTGCAATAGGGCTTTCGTATGATGCTGCACGTATATATGAATAATATATATATAGTATTATACGTTAAAAACTAAGATATACATTTAAAAGAAATAATGCAGTGAATACACCCTCAAACATGTGCATATTTTTAAAACGAGTAAAAACAGGGATTTGGTTAGAGTGATAAAAAAAAGTTTAAATTTTTTGAATTTTTTTAAAAAAAAGTATTGACTTCTGAAAAAGGTGGATATATAAACCCATTCACCAGCAGGGACGGTCAAGTAACAAAAACTTGAAAAGCTTTGTTGGGCTCTTAAG